>Ga0209455_1000118_pt1 | contig 175316 bp, 150 predicted proteins | sample AraplaCol_mCL_r2_FD_184275 | JGI IMG/M metagenome (GOLD analysis project Ga0209455, IMG submission 184275) | Arabidopsis root microbial communities from North Carolina, USA - plate scrape CL_Col_mCL_r2 (SPAdes) (version 2) | ecosystem: Host-associated > Plants > Roots > Endosphere | place...
TTGCCGAACTGCTCAAGCAGCTCGGCCGGAATCGCCGGCAGAGCCGCCGGCTGGGCTTTCGGTTTGCGAGGCATAAATTCTCCTTGGGAGCATGTTATGCCTTAAACACAAAATTCCTGACAGGCCCCCGAACCTCGTCTACGAAAGGCCCGCAAGGGCCTTTTTTGTTGTTCTTTGCAAATTTTGGGGAACATGGGACAGGTTGTCGGCATTCGGCCACGAATAATCGGCCGCATGCACCGCCTGCCGGCCACTTGTATCTCGCTATCGAATTAGAAAACTGTCGTTCGGAGCGCAACACTCTTCGGACACCGGCCACGCCAAAGTCGTGTGCGTGCATAGATAGCGCAAGCAATGGTCACCGAGCATCACAATAAGGGACAGGCCTAATAATTTTCGTATTTAACATGCAAAACCGAGTCGCTTTGATCTCCTCGCTTCTAATCGCTGCAATATTGGCCGTTGGATGCGCACCAAATATCGCCGGATCACCCGAAGCATCACTCTCGGTCGGAAACCGCTCCGAACCAATTCTCCAGAAACAGGTGTGTTCTGCAAACGGTAGCGGCCAAAATACCGCATTCTTCTTGACCATTTCAGGGGGAGGGTCTCGAGCTGCCTATTTAGGCGCGCGCGTAATATCAGAGTTAAAGGACGTCGACGGAACTGATCTAACGAACTACATCAACGTTGTTTCGTCCGTGTCAGGAGGATCGCTAGCCGCCGCGCTGTACGGCATTTCAACCGACCGGACTACAGGGGACAGTTGGCGGCCTGTATGGAATGATTCACTGATTCGCACACGGCTCGCTGAAAATTTGAAATTCGACATGGCCGAACAACTAGCAAATCCTGAGTTCCTTGGCGGCTACATTTTCGGTCACACGAATCGTACAGACGCGTTTTTTGCGGCTTTGAACTCAAGCGTTTTGTTTGGACTGTCGCCAGCTAAACGGCAACTGACACTTGGCGACTTTAATCCAAATCGTCCCCAGATTATTATCAATTCTACCGTTGCCACAGCCGAAGGCACCACGGCATTTCAGCCTCGACCGTTCGGGAGTCTGTTCACGTTTTCACCGTCGGACCTAGACTCCATCGGTGTCAATTACTCGACGTTGCCTCTCTCCCGTGCTGTCGCAGCATCTGCAGCGTTTCCCGGGTTGCTTTCTCCCGTCGTTCTAAACCGATTTCGGTTAGGCTCGACCGAGCGGGAGTTGGGAAAGCCGAGGTTCATCCATCTCATCGACGGCGGAAACGTTGACAACCTTGGTCTACTGGCGGTGAAAAGAGCATTGATTGAAGACTCGCATCGCCTCTTAACGAACTGCGACCAGATCGTGGTCCTGACGGTTGATGCATTTGGAGCGCAAGGGTTTCACCAAGATGACACGCCAAGCATGCGATCGGCTTCGGGATGGGTACTAGATACTCATACGCTTCTCGCTGCTTTTGACGCATTGTTGGCCGCAAATCGTACTCGCCTACTTGCGGAGTTCAAGTCACGCATGTTCACACCTCCCGCCGACAGCGAGCAGTGTCGCAAAGATGACTTGCCTTCGGACATCTGTGGTGGCGGCGTACGCGTGAATTGGGACGAAGTTAATGCCCTCCTGAAGCGTAAACTGTATTTTGTTCACCTATCGTTCGATAGCAGCGAGCTTGCAGAACCGCCAAACGTCGTTTACTGCGACGGTAAATACGGCGATCCAGACTCAAAGTGCCATGAACCGCCAATAAATTTGTGGGTATACAACAACGAGGAGAGAGCCCTCAGACTCCGCTTGAAACAAATTCCGACGACGTTCGGTTTGTCGCTTGAGCAGCAAAGCGACATATCGATGTACGTGAAGCTACTGTTTAACCCAAAAAATATTTGTTTGATGCACTTACGGAAAATACTTTCTGGAACTGCTAAACATGCGTCAGGGTTCTACGAGAAAGCCTCGAATTCATGTGACGAGACGACCTCGTTTACAGAGGCACAGATGACTCGTCGAAGAAGTGGCGAGGAGGTGTTCGGTGACTGGATAGCTACACCGGGGCACAAAGTCGGTGACAATCCTTATATTGAAAGACGACGCTATGACCCGATTCCAACACTCGAGGCTCGGGAGGCGTTTTGGAAAAATGTCCTCAAATATTATGGATGGAATGGATCAGAGGCCAAGGGGCAATAGCGCCTACGGTTCGACTAGGTTTTCGATAAATATCGGCGAGAGGCCGCTGTACCGCGGAATCCGTCGTTAGGCCCGAGAGGCCGCTTCGGGCCAGTGGCGACACTCACGAAAATTCATGAAGAAACATTTCCGATCGCGACAATGAGAATCCTTCGTTTTACCCCGCTGCTGGCGCTCGCCGCCGCCCCTGTCGCCCACGCCGCCGACAGCCAGTCTTGCAGCGACGAAATCGTCACGGCCATCGCCCGCTGGGCCGGCATCGCGAGCGCACGCATCGCCACGCGCGACGCGGACCGGCTCGTCGTCGCGTCGTCGTGCAAGGCCATGCCGAACGCGCCGGAAACGACGATCGCGGCCGTCGCCTTCGATTCGCTGCCGAAGAGCAAGGACCCGTACGTCAGCCGCAAGCTACAGGTCGTGGCGCTCGTCGAGGGCGGCAAGGTCGTCGCGGCCGATCGGTCGGTGGTCGAAGAGGATGCGGCGACGGAGATCGACGAGGACAGCTACCGCATCGATACGGCGCCCTACCGGTTGTCGCCCGACGTGCGTGCGTTCGGCGTCGTGTTTACCAGCAGCGCGCGTGGGCCGAGTTGCCCGGATGCCAACACCAGTGAAGAGTTGACGCTGTGGGTGCGTGAAGGCGGCCGTATCCGCCCGGTGTTCGGCACGAATCTGTACGGCTGGGTCAGCGTCGAAGGCGACGCCTGCGGCCCGGGTACAGGCGATGCGCGCAGCGAAGACGCCCGCATGACGATCGCCGTCGAGAAAACGTCGAGCCACGGCTTCGCCGACCTCTCGATCACCGCGCACATCACGAAGACGCAGCGCAAGAACGGTGATTACTCGGATACGGGCAAGCGCACGGCGCGCACGATCGTCCACTACGACGGCAAGTCCTATGGAATCGACATGTTCCGGAACTTCTGGTATTCGCCGGCCGCGATGCAACGCTTCAAGTAATGCCACGGGCGCGACGCCGCCCCGCCCGCCTACTCCACCACCTTCGGCCCGATCGCCTCGGTCGGCGCCGGCATCCGCAACGCGTCGTCCCGCACGCGTCGCGCCTCGCGCGCCGTATAGCGATCCTTCAGCCGCAGGAACGGTTTCTCGACGAGGAAATAGCTGGCGGTCGCGGCCATCAGCGCCCACACGATGCCGAGCGGAAACCCATGCGGCACGGGCAGGCGCGGGTTCGCAAAAGGCTGCTGCCACAGATAGAGACTGAACGAAATCGTGCCGACGAACACCACCGGCTCGGCGCGCAGCCAGCGCGCGCACCAGAACTCGCCGCGGAAATTCAGCACGACGATCACGATCGCGATCAGCGCGGCTTCGAGCGTCACGCCGTACGTCGCATTCCAGAAGCCGCCGAGCCGGTGTTCGGCGAGCGGCATGCCGAGCAGCACGACGAAGACGAGCGCCGTCACGATGCGCGCCTCGCCGCGCCAGGAACCGATCCACGCTTCGAGCCGTTCGCGGTTGAGCGACGCATAGCAGCCGATCAGGATCGGATCGACACCCGTGTGCAGCATCATCCCGAGTTGGCCGCGCAGCGTCGGCGCAACGAAATACGTCATGGCGCGCACCAGCGGCACGATCAGGATCAGCGCGGCCAGCCAGCGCGTGCCGGCGCGGCGGATGCCGAACACGAACAGCAGCGGCCAGAACCAGTAGAACTGCTCCTCGAGCGCGAGCGACCAGAAATGGCCGAGGTACCACGCGCCGTCCGGATGCAGCGCGTTGTCGCCGGTCAGCCCGAACCACGCCGAGTAATTCCACAGATGCAGCGCCGCATAGAGCCATTGCCGGCGATCGACGTCGAACCCGCCGGCGAACGCCATGATCGCGACGGCCGCGAGATACACGTAGCAAGCCGGCCAGATCCGCAGCGCCCGGCGCACGTAGAACGACGTCAGCGCGATACCGCCCGTGCACGCGAATTCGGCGCGCAGCACGTTGGTGATCAGGAAACCGCTCAGCACGAAGAAGATCAGCACGCCGAGCCGGCCGTCGGCGATCAGCCGCAACGGCGCATACCAGCCCGTATAGCCGCCGGGCAGCACATGCTCGGCATGACCGACGACGACCATCGCGACCGCGACGGCGCGCAACCCGGTCAACTGCGTGACGCGATGGTTCATCGGCTGGTTTCCGTTGGCACGGTGGAGAAACAGGCGTTGCCGGCGCTCCGATTGACCCGCCGACCTGCCGCCGGGATTTTGTATGAAAAATATCGGAATGAAATTGCTTCAAAAATCCGCGGCGCACATACCGCCAGCGACGAACGCCCGGCCAAAACGTGCCGACGTCCGGCGCGGTGAATGGGCATAATGACAAGCCTTGTCCGGCGGCGGTCGGTCCGATGCCCACGCAACGAATTTTGCGGCGCAGCACGCTTCGCAGTACCTTGCCGCCCGCACACCGGCCCGCGCGTCGTCCGCCCCCTGTCGCCCCTCACCCGGAGCCTGCCTGTGTACCCACCGATCGAACCTTACGCCCACGGCCACCTCGACACCGGCGACGGCCACCGCATCTACTGGGAGCGCTGCGGCAACCCGGCCGGCAAGCCCGCCGTGTTCCTGCACGGCGGCCCCGGCGCCGGCTGCGGCCCCGACCATCGCCGCCTGTTCGATCCCGAGCGCTACGACATCCTGCTGTTCGACCAGCGCGGCTGCGGACGCTCGACGCCGCACGCGAGCCTCGAGAACAACACGACGTGGGATCTGGTCGCCGATATCGAACGCCTGCGCGAGATGGTCGGCGCCGAGCAATGGCTGGTGTTCGGCGGCTCGTGGGGCAGCGCGCTCGCGATCGCGTACGCCGAGACGCACCCCGAACGCGTGAGCGCGCTGATCGTGCGCGGCATCTTCACGATGCGTCGCGCGGAATTGCTGTGGTACTACCAGGAAGGCGCGTCGTGGCTGTTCCCCGATCACTGGGAGGACTTCCTTGCACCGATTCCGGAAGCCGAGCGCGGCGACCTGATGGCCGCCTACCATCGTCGGCTGACCGGCGACGACGAAGCCGCGAAGCTCGAAGCCGCGCGCGCGTGGAGCATCTGGGAAGGCCGCACGATCACGCTGCTGCCCGATCCCACGCTCGCCGCGCACTTCGCGGACGGCCACTACGCGCTCGCGTTCGCGCGGATCGAAAACCACTACTTCGTGAACAAGGGCTTCGTCGAGGAAGGCCAGTTGCTGCGCGACGCGCATAGGCTCGCCGGCATTCCGGGCGTGATCGTGCAGGGCCGCTACGACATCGCGACACCCGCACGCACGGCGTGGGAGCTATCGAAGGCGTGGCCGGAGGCGACGTTCGAAATCGTGCCCGGCGCCGGACATGCGTACAACGAACCGGGAATTCTGGAGGCGCTGGTCGCGGCGACGGACCGGTTCGCCGCCTGAGCAACGGAACAACGCGAAACGACGCGGCGTGTGCAGCCGTGCCTGCCGGCACGCTCACGCGCCGCCCGATCACAAAGCGGCTTCGACGATCGTCCGGCCGCTGATTGCCTGCTCGACGAGCTGTTCGTCACCGACCTTGCGGATCGCGTCGTCGAGCAGCCCTTCCGGTTCCTCGGTCGCGACCTTCAGCAAGCCTGACAGCCCGCGCGCATCGAGCACCACGAGCGTCTCCATCGAATCCGCGCGGCTCACGAGCACGCGGCGGAATGCCGGGCCCGCGCCGAAGCTCGCACAAAGCGCGATCGTCTCGTTGCCGAGCGTGTAGTCGAAGTGCTTGATCATGGTCTGCCGCCGTTGCATGGAAATGGCGACGCGCGACGGCGCGGCGCCGTGACGTCGACGCACCCGCGCGTGCCGCCGGCGCGTCGGACCGGAGTCCGAATCGCTGCCGGCATCACCATGCTAGGCGTGCAGAATTAACGAAGACTTAAAGCGCGTAAGTGCGACACGCGGCGCCCTCAAGCCGCATCGAGCGGCTCGACCGTCACGCCGACCTTCAGCTCCTGATCCGCCCCGCCGCCGCGGATCACGCCGCGCAGCGGCGTCACGTCCGCGTAGTCGCGCCCGATGGACAGCATCACGTAGTCGTCGCCCGGCGCACGATCGTTGGTCGGATCGAGTTGCAGCCAGCCGCCATCCTCGGGCCACGCCGGGTCGTACACCTCGACCCACGCATGCGACGCATCGGCGCCGATCAGCCGCGGCTGGCCGGGTGGCGGCTGCGTCAGCAGGTAGCCGCTGACGTAGCGCGCGGCCAGCCCGAGCGAGCGCAGCGCGCCGATCATCACGTGCGCGAAATCCTGGCAGACGCCCTTGCGTAGCCGCAGTGCGTCGAGCGCCGACGTCGTGATGTCGGTGCTGTTCGGCGTGTACGCGAAATCGGCATGCACGCGCCGCATCAAATCCCACGCCGCCTGCACCAGCGGCCGTTGCGGCGTGAAGCTCGCGGCCGCGTACGCGGCGAGTTCGGGGTCGCACGCCACGTGCGGCGATGCGAACAAGAATTCGCTCGCCGGGTCGTAAGGCTGCCCCGCGCGGAACCGCAAGCGGTCGCGCACGGCCTCCCACGCGGTGGCCTGCGCGGCGTCCGGGTTCGCGATCGCGGGCGGCGGCTCGCCGCGGGCACCGAGCGACCACACGGGCGGCGTCACGCGCACGGTGCTGCGGCTGCGCACCAGCAGCGTGTCGTGCGGCAGGTTCAGCGCGAACGACGCGCGTGCATTGCCGAACGCGTCGAGTTCGGTGCAGACCGATTCCGGTGCGGGCTCGATGTCGAGCGAGAACGACAGCACCTGCTGGCGCGGCGTCGCGAGCGGTTGCAGGCGTGCCTGGTGCTGCGCGGATTCAACGCGTGCCGCGTAACGGTATTCGGTGTCGTGCGTGACGCGCAGCAACCGGCCCGGTGCGGCGGCAGCCGGTGCGTTCGTTGCGGCCTGGCCTTGGCTCTGGGCCTGGGCTGGAACTGGAGCCGGAACTGGAGCCGGAACGGGAGCCGAGGCCGGCGCCTGCCGTGCGCTTCCGGAACCGGCCGGCGTTTTGGGCGCGCCTTTCGTCGTCACCATAGCGTCCTGCCCGCCTCGCGCACGTGGCTGAAATAGCGCTCGCCGATCCGGTTCGACAGATCCCAAACCGCCTTCACCGTCGTATCGAGCGCGGCGAGCAGCTTGTCGTGCCGACCGCCTTCGGTGGTCTCGCACAGCTCGTGCAGCGACCACGCGGGGATGTCCGGCACCGTCTCGGCCAGTTCGGACAGCGCATAGCCTTCGCTGCGCTCCACTTTGGTCAGCCGGCCGCGCAGCGCCTGCACGACCCAGCCGAGCGAACGCGGGTTGTCCGTATCGAGCACGACGAGCGACAGCAGCGGCGCGACGTCGAAGCCGCGCTGGAAGCGCGAGCGGAACGTGATCGTGCTGTCGAACAGTTCCAGCACGAGTTCGAAGCCGTCCTGCCGATGCACGGCGCCTTCGTCGAACGCGAACTTCAGCACACTGCACAGGAAGTCGAGTCGATCGATCTGCCGGCCGATCGACAGCAGGCGCCAGCCGTCGTCGCGTGTCATGTTGTCGGTCTGCGCGCCGGTGATCGCGCCGAGCAGCAGGCCGAGACGTTCCAGCAGTTGCAGCGCCTCGTTGCCGATCTGCTCCTCCGCCTCCGGCTGCCCTGCGCTGTCCGCGAACAGTTGCGTCGCGTCGTCGATCAGCCGCCACTGATCGCTCGACAGCCGCTCGCGGATCGCGGCCGCCGCGCCGCGCATGCCGAACAGGCACGACGCGATCCCCGACGTGCGATCGGCGCCGCGCGTCAGCGACGTCGCCAGCTCATGCTGGAACGCGCGCGGCGCATCGACGGCATTCGGCGCGTCGGCCGCGATCAGCCCGGTGTCGCGGCACAGTGTGTCGATCAGCTCCAGATGCGCGGGGCTGTCGACGTCGTCCTCGCCGCGCAGCCGTTCGAGCGCGGCACGCGCCAGGCGCATCAGGTTGGTCGCGCGCTCAGTGTAGCGGCCGAGCCAGAACAGGTTCTCGGCCGCGCGGCTCGCGATCGCGCGTGGCCGCTCGACGAGATCGTCGGGGCCGAGGTGGGTCTGCAGCAGCGTCGTCGAATCAACGATGCCCTCGGTCATCACCCACGTATCGACGGTACTGCCGCCATGCGGCATCGGCGCATTGAACAGCGTGTCGCGCGTGCCGACCCGCGACAGCCCGCCCGGCAGCAGCCGCCAGCGCTGCGCGCCGTCGGCGAGCGCGAACACGCGCAACAGCAGCGGCTTCGGCACGATCCGCGCGCTGTCGTTGCCGTCGGGTGCATCGGGCCGCGGCCAGGTCGGCGCCTGCGACAGCGGCAGATCCGCCTGCACCGTGTAATGTTCGGGCCGCGCGAGAATCCGCGCGCGCCATTCCGCCAGTTGCGCCTGCGTGAGCCGCGCGCCGATCACCGGTTCGAATGCACCGTTCTCCTGCACGTCGGGCGGATAGGATGCCTTGACGATGCTGCGCGCGAGCCGCGGCAGCGCGTCGTCGCACGCGGCCGCCTCGCCGCACCACCACGAATGCACGGCGGGCAACGTCAGCGTTTCGCCGAGCAGGCCTTCCGCGAGACGCGGCATGAAGCCGAGCATCGCCGGCGATTCGAGGAAGCCCGAGCCCGGCGCATTCGCGAGCAGCACGTTACCCGCGCGCACGGCCTGCAACAGCCCCGGCACGCCGAGCATCGAATCGGGCCGCAGTTCGAGCGGATCGAGCCACGCGTCGTCGACGCGCCGCAGGATGCCGTGCACCGGTTCGAGCCCGCTCAGCGTCTTCAGGAATACGCGGTTGTCGCGCGCGGTCAGGTCGCCGCCTTCGACGAGCGTGAGGCCAAGATAGCGCGCGAGATACGCATGCTCGAAATAGGTCGCGCTGTGCGGCCCCGGCGTCAGCAGCACGATCCGCGAATTCTTCGCGGCGGGGCTCAGCGACTGCATGCTTTGCAGCAGCGCGCGGTACGCGGAGGCGAGACGCTGCACGCGCAGCCCGCGGAAGCCGCGCGGAAAGAGCCGCGACACGATCAGCCGGTTCTCGAGCAGGTAGCCCAGCCCGGCCGCGCCCTGCGTGTGTTGCGCGACGATCCGCCACTGCCCGTCCGGGCCGCGCGCGAGATCGAACGCGACGACGTGCAGCCACGTATCGCCCGGCACGTGTGCGCCGCGCATCGCACGCAGGTAGCCGGGGTGGCCGGTGACGAGCGCGGGCGGCAGCAGCCCGCGCTCCAGGATCGTCTGCGGCCCGTACAGGTCGGCCAGCGTCGCGTTGAGCAGCCGCACGCGCTGCAGCACGCCGCGCTCGATCGCGACCCAGTCGTCGGGCGTGACGATCAGCGGCAGCAGGTCGAGCGACCACGGGCCGACCGCGCCGTCGCCGGCACGCTGCTCGTGCAACTGGTAGAACAGGCCGTTCTCGCGCATGCGCCGGTGCAGCGCGTCGGCGCGGCGGTCGAGGTCGGCCACGCCGTCGCTGCCGATCGACGTGAAGAAACTGCGCCACGCGGGCGCAAGCGCGGGCGCGTTCAGGCCGGCCGCGCTGCCGCGCAGTTCGTCGTAACGGCCGGCGGCGGCCGGCGCCGCGAGCGCGGCGGCCAGTTCGGCGGCGTCCGGCTGCGCGCCGGTATCGAAGAGCGTGGGCATCGCGTCGAGGGCGGCGGGATGGTCGAGGTCAATGGGCGGCACGATGTCGTTCCGTCGTCAGGGTGCGGCCGCGCACGCGCGCCGCCATTCGGGCGGCAAGCCGCGGTGCGGAACCGCAATCTGCCCGCATCCTAGCATTCCGGCGGCGCCGCGACCGGCCGGTGGGCCCGGAGGTCGCGAACCGCGCATCGTCGTCCGCCCCGTCATCGATCGTTCACGGCCGCCGCAAGTCGAGCGTGAACGGGAATTCGCGGCTCGGTGAGGCAGCCGCGACGTCCATCCGGCCCGGCGTGTGCCCGATCTCGACGAAGCGCGCGAGCCGGCGGCTCTCGGCCTCGTACGCATTGACCGGGAACGTCGCGTAGTTGCGCCCGCCCGGATGCGCGACGTGATACCGGCAGCCGCCGAGCGAGCGCTGCAGCCACGTATCGACGATGTCGAACGTGAGCGGCGCGTGCACGCCGATGGTCGGATGCAGCGCCGACGGCGGCGACCACGCCTTGTAGCGCACGCCCGCGACGTATTCGCCGACGGTGCCGGTCGGCTGCAGCGGCAGCGCGCGGCCGTTGACGGTCACGACGTGCCGGTTGTCGTTCAGCCCCGTCACGCGCACTTCGAGCCGTTCGACCGACGAATCGACGTAGCGCACCGTGCCGCCAGGCGCGCCCTCCTCGCCCATCACGTGCCACGGTTCCAGCGCGCCGCGCAGCGACAGTTCCATCCCGTTCACCGCGATCTGCCCGAACAGCGGGAAACGGAATTCGAAGTGCGGCGCGAACCACGCCGGATCGAACGCGAAACCGGCGTCGCGCAACTCGGCCAGCACGTCGTCGAAATCCATCTGAAGAAATTCCGGCAGCATGAACCGGTCGTGCAGCGCGGTGCCCCAGCGCGTGAGCGGCGTCGTATACGGCGCGGCCCAGAAGCGCGCGACCAGCGCGCGCAGCAGCAGTTGCTGCACGATGCTCATCCGCGCATGCGGCGGCATCTCGAACGCGCGCAGTTCGAGCAGGCCGAGCCGGCCGGTGGACGAATCGGGCGAATACAGCTTGTCGATGCAGAACTCGCTGCGGTGCGTGTTGCCCGTGACGTCGATCAGCAGGTTGCGCAGCACCCGGTCGACGAGCCACGGCGGCATGTCCTGCCCGAACAGCAGCTTGTTGCGCTGGATCTCCGCGAACGCGATGTCGAGCTCGTAGAGCTGGTCGTTGCGCGCCTCGTCGACACGCGGTGCCTGGCTCGTCGGCCCGATGAACAGCCCCGAGAACAGGTACGACAGCGACGGATGGTTGTGCCAGTACGCGATCAGGCTCGCGAGCAGATCGGGGCGGCGCAGGAACGGGCTGTCGGCCGGCGTCGCGCCGCCGAGCACGAAGTGGTTGCCGCCGCCCGTGCCCACGTGCCGCCCGTCGACCATGAACTTCTCGCTGCACAGCCGCGACTGCCACGCGGCGTCGTACAGGAATTCGGTGTGGTCGACGAGTTCGTCGAAGCTCGCGGCCGGATGGATGTTCACCTCGATCACGCCAGGGTCGGGCGTCACCTGCAGCAGCTTCAGCCGTGCGTCGCGCGGCGGCGGATAGCCTTCGAGCACGAGCTTCACCCCGAGCGCCTGCGCGGTCAGCTCGATCGCGCCGAGCAGCTCCAGATAATCCTCGAGCGCGGCAAGCGGCGGCATGAACAGGTACAGGATGCCGTTGCGCACTTCGACGCACAGCGCGGTGCGCGTGATCCACGCGGCCGATTCGAAGCGCTCGGGGCGGCGATGCGGGTCCACGGCGCCCGGTCGGCCGCGCGTGGCGGTGCCATCGTCGCGCCACTGCATCACGGTCTGCGCGGACGCTTCGCGATGCACGCCGGACAGATAGCGCGGCGCATCGGCCGGGCCCGCGTAGCGGGCACGCATGGCAGCGGCGTCCGGCAACGCGTCGCGCGGCGCGAACGGATCGCGTTCGACGAGATACGGATGGTCGCCGCGGGCCGCCCACGGCAGCGAATCGAGCGGCAGCCGATAGCCCATCGGCGAATCGCCCGGCACGAGGTACATCCGCTCGTCGCGGAAGAACCACGGGCCCGTTTGCCAGCGCGGCCCGTCGAGGCCGGGCGTGTCGTCCGTGCGCTTGACCGGCAGCACGTAACCGACCACGCTGTCGAGCTGCTGCTCGAACACCTTGCGCAGCCGCGCGCGTTCGAGCTCGTCGTCGAGGCGCGCGTCGAACGGATCGACGTTGACGGGCAGCCGGCGCTCGCGCCACAGGTAGTACCAGACGTCCTCGTAGCCGGGCTGGATGAATTCGCCGGTCAGGTTCAGCCGCGCGGCGAGCGCATCGATGAAGCGCTTCGCGTCGCCGGTCGTGTACGCGGACGGATCGCGCTCGTCGGCGAACAGCGACGGATCACGCCACACGGGCTGGCCGTCCGCGCGCCAGAAGATCGACAGCGCCCAACGCGGCAGTTGCTCGCCCGGGTACCACTTGCCCTGCCCGAAATGCAGGAAGCCGCCGTCGCCGTATTCGGCGCGCAGCCGCTGCACGAGTTCGGTCGCATAGCCGCGCTTGGTCGGGCCGAGGGCATCGGTGTTCCACTCGGCGCCGTCGCGATCGTCGATCGATACGAAGGTCGGCTCGCCGCCCTGCGTGAGCCGCACGTCGCCGGCGGCCAGCGCGCCGTCGACCTGCGTGCCGAGCGCCAGCACGGCGTCCCACTGCGATTCCGTATACGGCTTCGTCACGCGCGGCGATTCGTACACGCGCGTCACGCTCATCTCGTGCTCGAACGACACCTCGCACTCGTCGATCAGCCCCTCGACCGGCGCGGCGCTGGTCGGCTGCGGCGTGCACGCGAGCGGAATATGCCCTTCGCCGGCGAGCAGGCCGGACGTCGGGTCGAAGCCGATCCAGCCGGCGCCCGGCAGATAGACCTCGCACCACGCGTGCAGGTCGGTGAAATCGACCGACGTGCCGCTCGGACCGTCGAGCGATTTGACGTCGGGCGTGAGCTGGATCAGGTAACCCGACACGAAGCGCGCGGCAATGCCGAGATGGCGGCACAGCTGCACCAGCAGCCACGCGCTGTCGCGGCACGAGCCGGACGCGAGCTCGAGCGTCTGCGCGGGCGTCTGCACGCCGGGCTCCATCCGCACGAGATAGCCGATGTCGCGCTGGAGCTGCTGGTTCAACGCGACGAGGAAGTTCGTGGTGCCCGCCGGCGTGCGGTCCACGCCGTCGAGATACGCGCGAAACAGCGGCGCGGCGCTCGTCTGCGGGTCGCATGCGAGATACGGCGCGAGCTCGGTCTTCAGCGCGTCGTCATAGCTGAACGGGTATTGCTCCGCGCTCGCTTCGAGGAAGAAGTCGAACGGGTTGTACACCGACATCTCGGCGACGAGATCGATCGTGATCTCGAAGTGCTCGGTGCGCTCCGGAAACACGAGCCGCGCGAGATAGTTCGAGAACGGGTCCTGCTGCCAGTTGATGAAGTGTTGCGCGGGCTCGACTGTCATCGAATACGCGAGGATCGGCGTCCGGCAATGCGGCGCGGGCCGCAGCCGCACGACCTGCGGGCCGAGGTTGACGAGCCGGTCGTAGCGATAGCGGGTGGTGTGATGCAGCGCGACGTGGATGGACATGGGAGCTCGAGTCGGGTTGGGCCGCCGCGCACGCCGCGTCGCTGTCGACGCGGCGGCCCGGCATGGCGGATGCGGCGAAGGCGCGCCGCGGGTCAGACGAGTTCCGGCGTCTGCACGACGCTGATCTCGACGCCGACGGCCGTCGCGCCGAGCCCCGTCACCGGCTGCGCGTCGCGATGGTCGAGGCCGACCGCGATGCGCACGTAGCGTTCGTCCGGGCAACGGTTCATGAACGGGTCGAAGCCGACCCAGCCGAGCCCTTCGACATAGGCCTCGGCCCATGCGTGGCCGGCCGGCTGCTGGGACAGCGCCGTGGCTTGCGGCTGCGCGCCGAGCGCCGCCGGCGACTGCCCCTGGGATTGCGACTGCCCTTGCGACTGCGACTGCGATTGCGCGGCATGCGACGCGCCGAGCACCTGCTGCATGCCGTCGCCGCTCTGCAGCGCAAGCGCTTCCTCCTCCTCGATGTCGCCCGCGTTCTGCTTCGCGTCGGCGATGCGCTGCATCGCGCTGTCGGCCAGCACGTAGCCCGAGATGTAGCGCGCGGGGATCTTCAGCACGCGGGCGGCCGCGATGAACGCGTGCGCATGGTCGCGGCTCGTGCCCTCGCCGCTTTGCAGCGCGGTTTCCGCATCGACGGCGGCGTCGGCCGCCACGTTCGGCGCGTACGCGATGCGGCCGTGCACTTCCGTCATCAGCCAGTGCAATGCGTCGAGGCCGTGCGGCTCGATCGGCAGCGCCTGAGCGAGCTCGCGCACGGTCTCGCCCGCCTTCGTGAGCGCGGTCTCGCGCTCGAAGATCCACGGCGGCGCATAGCCTTCGGGATTCCCGATGATGCCCGCGCGGTCCTGCGTTTCGACGACGCCGGCCGCCACGACGACGATCTCGGCCTTCGCGCCGCGATCGTGGCGCACGAGATCGATCCGGTTGCCTAGCCCGTCGGCGTAAGACAGCGTCGGCTCGACGCCGTCGATCGTGACCTGCCACGCGCGCACCGTCTGGCCGGGGCCCGACTGCGGGCGCAGCCGCAGCCGTTGCAGCGCATGGCTGGCTTGATCGTCGAACTGATAACGCGAAATGTGTCGAATGGCGAGTCGCATGGCAAGTCTCAGTCGAAGTTGTAAGCCTGGGCGATTTCGAGCCCGAGGCTGTTGTTGCGGCCGATGAAGTCGGTTAGGAACTCGTGCAGGCCGCTCTTGAAGATCCGCTCGACCGAGGTATCGGACAGCAGTTGCAGAATCTTCGTGGCCGTGTCGTGACACGGGTGTGTCACGCCGTAATCCTTCGCGAGCAGGTTCAGGCTCGACACGACGCGTCCGTAGCAATAGCGCAGCGAACGCGGCATGCGGCCGTTCAGGATCAGGTAGTCGGCGATGTTCAGCGGCTTGTACTGCACGTCGTACACCCAGCGGTACGAACGGTGCGCGGCGACGCAACGCAGGATCGTCTCCCATTGGTAGTTGTCGAGGATCGTGCCGACGTGCGACACCGACGGCAGCAGCAGGTGATACTTCACGTCGATGATCCGCGCGGTGTTGTCCGCGCGTTCGATGAAGGCGCCGATCTGCGCGAAATCGAAGATCTCGTTGCGCAGCATCGTGCTGTAGAAGCTGCCGAGGATCAGCGCGGTTTCGCGCTTCACTTCGTCGAGCACGGCCGGCAGCTCGCTTTCCGGCACCGGCTGCGCCAGCGCGCGCCGCAACGCGAGCCACGCGCCGTTCACGCTTTCCCACGCCTCGCGCGTGAGCGCCGTGCGCACCATCCGCGCGTTCGAGCGCGCGGCCTCGATGCACGACAGCACGCTCGACGGGTTGTCGCGGTCGCGCAGCAGGTAGTCGGTCACGGTATCGGCCGCATACGCGTCGTATTTCTCCCGATAGCCGTCGTCGGCGCCCGAGCTGACGAGCACCGACGACCATTCGGCCGGCGCGTCGGCCGTGCGCGTGAGCGCCATCCGCAGCCCGGCATCCACGATGCGCGCGATGTTCTCCGCGCGCTCGATATAGCGGTACATCCAGTAGAGGCCGCTTGCAGTACGTCCCAGAAGCATCTCGTGTCCACTCCGTCTTCGTTCGGTTCGCGCGCCGGCTCCGGCGCGCGCGGTCGTGCCCGGCTCAGTCGGCCAGCACCCAGGTGTCCTTGGTGCCGCCGCCCTGGCTCGAGTTGACGACGAGCGACCCTTCCTGCAGCGCGACGCGCGTGAGCCCGCCCGGCGTGATGCGGATCCGGTCCGACACCAGCACGAACGGACGCAGGTCGACGTGGCGCGGCGCGAGGCCGGCGTCGGTCAGGATCGGCGTCGTGGACAGCGCGAGCGTCGGTTGCGCGATGTAGTTCGCGGGACGCGCGCGCAGCTTCGCGGAAAATGCCTCGAGTTCGGCCTTCGACGCGCACGGCCCGACCAGCATCCCGTAGCCGCCCGAGCCGTGCACTTCCTTCACGACCAGTTCGTCGAGATGCGCGAGCACGTACTTCAGGCTGTCGGCCTCGCCGCAGCGCCAGGTCGGCACGTTCTCCAGCAGCGCCTTGCGGCCCGTGTAGAACTCGACGATCTCCGGCATGTACGAGTAGATCGCCTTGTCGTCGGCGATGCCGGTGCCGGGCGCATTCGCGATCGTGATGTTGCCCGCGCGGTACACGTCCATGATGCCGGCCACGCCGAGCACCGAATCCGGGCGGAACGTCAGCGGATCGAGGAACGCGTCGTCGACGCGGCGGTACAGCACGTCGATCGGCTGGAAGCCTTCGGTCGTGCGCATCGCGACGCGCCCGTCGATCACCTGCAGGTCGCTGCCTTCGACGAGGTGCACGCCCATCTGGTCGGCGAGGAACGAATGCTCGTAGTACGCGGAATTGTGGATGCCGGGCGTGAGCACCGCGATGGTCGGGTTGTCGGCATTGCCGCCCGGCGGGCACACGGCCGCGAGCGACTGGCGCAGCATCTGCGGATAGGTTTCGACCGGGCGCACCTTCACCTGCTGGAACAGCTCGGGGAAGAGCTGCATCATCGTTTCGCGGTTTTCCAGCATGTACGACACGCCGGACGGCGTGCGCGCGTTGTCCTCCAGCACGTAGAACGCGTTCTCGCCGGTGCGCACGATGTCGACACCGATGATGTGCGTGTAAACGTTGCCGGGCGGCCGGAAATCGATCATCTCGGGGATGAACGCGTCGTTGTGCGCGATCAGGTGCTTCGGCACGATGCCCGCGCGCACGATTTCCTGACGGTGGTAAATGTCGTCGAGGAACGCGTTCAGCGCCATTACGCGCTGCTCGATGCCGAGCGACAGCCGGCTCCATTCCGCCCCCGAGATGATGCGCGGGACGATGTCGAACGGAATCAGCCGCTCGGCGGCCTCCGCGTCGCCGTAGACGGCGAACGTGATGCCCGTCTTGCGGAACACGCCTTCCGCGTCGTGGGCCTTCTGGGCGAGGCTCGCAGGATTCTGCGTGTCGAGCCATTGCTTCAGGCGCGCGTAAGGCGCCCTTACCATGTCGCCGGATTGCAGCATTTCATCGAATGGCTTCATCGATCTTCTCTCCATCGATCGTTTTCCCCGGCATTGCGCATGCCGGACCGGCGTACTGAATGCTTTGCAAGGAACGTGCCTTGCTCAATCTGCTCGATATCCCCCCGTTTTTCGCGCCGCGTCAGGCATGCCTGCGCGGCATTACGCACCACAACGGTGCAACCTCGGACGCGCCGGGCGCTTGCGGTGCGCCGCGAGCGTGCACGATCGATGCTGCGCCGCGTCCGACGAACATAGTTCTCCCACGTGTCACGGATGTGCAATCTGCACTGCACCAAAAGCGGCGAGCCGACGCCCCCGAAACGACCATGAACGGGTAGGCCGGCACGCACACGGCGCAGCCGGCCTTGGGGGAAGTGCCGTCCAGGCGGGCCCGGACAGTCCGACGCGATGAACTGTCCGGTTAACCGGTCCGGCCCCTCAACGCTATGCAGCCGTAATCCCGCCGACAACGCCCATGCATATTTCGACTGACACCGATCGAAAAAAAACATCGGCCCGAGCGGCGCGATGCGCGGTACGCTAGAACGTTGGTGCAGCAGACGGCGCCGCCTTTCAGGCGCCCGACTATAAAAAGCGAAGATCGAAATGGAAGCAAAGTGGCTGGAAGATTTCCTGAGCCTTGCGGATACCAAGAGCTTTTCCCGGGCCGCGCGTCACCGGCACCTGACGCAGTCGGCGTTCAGCAGGCGAATCGCCGCGCTTGAAACCTGGATGGATGCGAAGCTGGTGGACCGGAGCATCAATCCGGTCGCGCTGACGCCGGCCGGCCAGATGTTCCGCGGGCTCGCCGCGGACATCCTGCGCAGCATGTATGCGGCGCGCAATCTCGTGAACGGCTACGACCAGTTCGCGGCGAGCGACCAGGTCGTGCGCTTCGCCGTCGCGCATACGCTGGTGTTCACGCTGTTTCCCGAATGGCTCAAGCAGCTCAATAGCGAGGTCGGCCACGTCACTGCCCGCGTCAATGCGGTGAACGTGCCGGAAGGCGTGCAGCAGCTGGTCGAAGGCGAATGCGACCTGCTGCTCGGCTATCACCATCCGCAGTTGCCGATCGTGCTCGACCCGAACCACTTCCCATTCGTCAGCCTCGGCGTCGAGCGGATCCTGCCCGTGTCGTCGCCCGACGCGCGCGGCAAGCCGGTGTTCCAGCTGCCCGGCACGCCGGATGCCCCGCTGCCGCTGCTCGCGTATTCGTCGGGCGCCTTTCTCGGCAACATCGTCGAGATGCTGCTGCTGAATGCGACCGAGCCGTACGTGCTGCACCGGTGCTTCGAGACGCACATGTCCGAGGCGCTGAAAGGCATGGTCGTGGCCGGGCACGGCATCGGCTGGCTGCCGGAAAGCTGCGTCGCGAAGGAGCTCGCCGACGGCACGCTCGTGTGCGCGGGCACCGGCGACTGGATCACCGAACTCGAAATCCGCCTGTATCGATCGGCGCGCAAGCGCGGGCTCGCGGCCGAGCAGCTGTGGGCCTACATCATGAACCGGCCGCGCGCGGCGATCGACGGTGCGATCGGTACTGAAGAAGCGGCCGCGCCGGCGATGCGCAGCGCACGGCGAAGCGCGGGCGGCAGCCGCTGATGGCGTATTCGCGCCGTGGATATCCATGGCGCGAATACGCGTTCTCCCGATAGCAATCGATAATCCCGTCGGACTCCGTAAAATCCCTCAACAGCTCTTAATCGATTTTCAGAACACGCAAACGTTTGCGATTCATGTCGTATTTTTTACTGTTTTCCGTATTAAGTAAGAATAATCGGCCCGCTTTTCCAGACAGAAATACCTTGTTACACAAGTTTCGATTTACCTGTAACTGACGGAATCATCAAAAACGTCGCACCCTCATTTCATGATGTGCGATCTGTATCCGGATCTTCATCGATTCGCCTTGAATACAGGCGCAATAGTTTCTTTTATCAGTCGTTATCTTTCGGCACGAACGTCGATACCTCCGACGTAATCCAAAGCGTGCTCGATCATCGCTACCGAGTAGCAATTTTCATGTTCGGCAATATCGCCTTTATTCAGCATTAAGCGATCCTCATAAATGCTTCTTTATCCTATTTAAATAGGATCTTTTCTCTTGTCCCATTCGGGCCACACGCGGTTGTTGGTTCAAAAACCATCGTGTATCAATAGCGTGTCGCAAAAAGAACGTTGGCAAATTCGACTCGGGGTCGATGCGCGTCATCGATTCCGGACGGGAGATTGCAATGTCACCCTCGCTTCGACAGCAGGCTCGCCCTTTCCTGAGCGTCGTGCTTTCCACGCTCTGCATGAACGCCATGGCCCAGACACCGGCGGCTCCGCCGCCGGCGTCCGGTCCGGGGGCAAACCGGTACGTGATTTCGTATATCTGCGGCGACGCACGGATCGACGGTACCGCGCCGCTTCCCCCTGACGGACGCCCGTACAACCTGGGCGTGTCTTTCTTGTCCGGGAGCACCGGGCAGCCCCTGTCCAACGTGCAGGTGCGCCTGCGCCGGCATGGGCGCGTGCTCGTCGAATTCAACGCCCCGGGATCGCGCTGCCTGTTCAGCGTGCCGGATGCGAGCTATCGGGTCGAGGGAACCTATCAGGGAGCCACCCAGTTCGCGATCGTCGAGACGGGCACGCTCACCACGCAGTTGCGATGGTGAACGTCGCGTCGCGCCGCCCCGCTCCGATCGCGTCATTCGGAGAACGCATCGAATCAAGGAGTCTTGAATGCGCCGTGCAGAACGACCGGACGGCTCGCCCGCCCGTCAGCCGAAACCCTCGTGGGGTCCGGGAAAGAATGCGGCGCTCAGCGTCGCTGCATTTGCCGCGATCTTCGGTGCCTTCGCGTACGTCGAGCGAGACGCGAGGATCGGCCATGCGAGCGTGACGCACGATATCGCCGGCGTGATCGGAACCGCCGTTGGCAACTACCGCAAGCTCATCGTGGCGGCGACCGGCGGCGCGTCCGGCACCGAGGCGCCCGTCGCGCCCGCCGGCTCGACGTCGACGGTCGCGCAGGCCGGGCCGGTGACGCCTTCGGCGTCGGCCACGCCGGCCCTGTCGGCCGCGGCCGAACCGGCCGTGCCGGCCGTACCGCCGCAAGCGGCGACAGGTTCGGCCACGCAACACCCGCGCCCCGCACACGTGCCGCCGACCCGGCTCGCGGCCGCCCCGCACGCCGCGTCGACCGGCAGCCGCACGACGCGTCCGGGCGATGCGCACCGGACGTCACGTTCGCAGGCGCTGGCGCGCACGAGAAAACATCCCGACCCCGGGCCGAGACTGCAACCTCAGTCGTATATCGCCGGCACGGCGCACATGGAGGCCACCAGCGTCACGCACGACGAAGTGGAAGGTGCCCGCGCTCTGGCCAGGGCGCGCTGGTGCGCACGGATCGACGAATGGAGCTGTGTGGAGCAGAACGCGAGCCGTGCACTCGCCATCGATCCGACGAACAGCGAATCGCGCGCGTTGCTCGGACAAGCGGTCCGCAACCGCCTGTGAACCGACCGGATGCCGCCGGGCCTCGCCGCCCGGCGACGCGATAGCCGGCGAAGCACGCCGTCGGGCGTGCAACCGATGTGATCGTTTCAAAGTGAGGAGACATCGTGGCTAACAATCGTCAACAACAATGCACCACCGTCGTTCCGCCGAACCGGCGGGTCCTCCTGCATGCGCCGTTGCTGTGCCTGCTCGTCGCGTCCGGCCCGTGCCTTGCCGCCGAAGGCGACGCGAAGCCGCGCGACGCGAGTGCAATCTCCGGCTCCCATGGTGCGCCGGATGCGCTGCCGCCCGACCTGCAGCCGACGGGCGCGTCGACGCAGGCCGCCCAAGGTTCGGGCACGCAGCCCCCTCATGCGCCGACGCCGATCGCACGGGCCTCGGATGCGTCGATGCAGATCGCACAGGCGAGCCCCGCGATGCCGACCACCGTCGTCGTGGACCCGGATGCAGCGCAGCCGGGTGCTCCGGTGCCGGACGCAACCGCGTCGAATGCACCTGCGCCGGCCGCGCACGCGCCGAATGCGCCGATGCTGCTTGTGCAGGCATTCGACACGGTGCCGCCGGATGCGCCGGCACCACGCGTGCCAACGTCGGATGCACCTCAACAACTCGCCCAAACCGCGCCCCCCGCACCGCCGGCTACGCCGACGCTCGTCGCGCAGGCATCCGGCACGCCGATGCCGAACTCGCCCACGCCCGCGGCCCAGCCGCCTGGCGTCGAGCCGCCGTCGTCCCGGCAACCGGGTTCACAGTCACCGGGCGCGCAGCTCCCCGGCGAGGCGATCCAGCGATCGCAAGGACCCGACGTCGAGGCGCCGAATGCGCAGGCGCCGAATCTTCGCACCGCCGACGTCGCGACGGTGCGCAACGACGTGTTCGGCCTCGCGGCCAGCGGCGGCGCGGTCAAGGCGCTCGACGAAGCGAAGGCCCGGCCCGATGCATTCTCCGCCGTCGACATCGCGCAACTGGAAGAACTGTCGATTCGCCAGCAGGTGCGCGGCGGACGCGACAAGTCGCGTTCGATGACGAGTTCGGACCGCTTCGACGGGCTCGACAACGCGCTGCGCGCCGCCGACGACCTCGACAAGCGGATACCGGCCACGCCGGAGTACACGCCGGTCCGCACGGCGCTCGCCGGTGACCGGGTGGTCGCCCTCGCCGCACGCGGCGACATGAAGGCGGCCGTCACGACGTTCGAGACGATTCCGTCCAACGCGGAGATCTCGATCGACGCGCTGGCGGCCGTCGGCGATGCGTACCTGTACCTGAGCGAGCCGGCCAAGGCGAACACCGTGTACGCGCGGGCGTTGCAGCAGGCCACCGCGTCGCCGACCGATCGCGCGACCCGCGGCTTCCAGTATGGCGCCCGCACGCAGCCGATCGAGCTGCGCGAAGGGCTGTTCTGGTCGTACGTCGACCAGGCGCGCGCGCCCGAAGCGAAGCAGGTGCTCGACGACATGGAGAAGTCGCTGCCGCCGGTCAAGCAGGTGACCAACGTCGGTCCGGGAGAAAGCGACTATCTGCGCTACTACCGGCTGCGCGCGCAGTACCTGATCTTCACGGGTCACGTCGACCAGGGCATCGCCGCCCTCGAACAGCTCGAGAAAGAGGTGCCGTTCAACGCCGAGGTCCGTGCCGCGCACGCCGACGCCGTGTCGGGCCAGTCGCATCCGCGCCAGGCGATCTCGATGTATCGCGCATCGCTGACCGATCACCCGGACAGCGTCGAGATGCTCGCGGGCCTCGGCCGCGCATCGCTCACGGCAGACGACTACGCGACCGCGAAGACCGTCGATCAGACCCTGGGCAACACGTTCCCGGACAGCGGCTCCGTGCGCAGCTTCAAGCGCGACTACAACGCCTACCGCAGCCCGGTGTTCACGACCGACCTGAGCTTCGAGCACGGTAACAGCGCACTGGCCGACAACAGCTTCACGTCGGACAGCTACATCTATTCGCAACCGTTCGGCGACAACTGGCGGATCTTCTCGCATACGTTCTTCGGCCATGCGCAAACCGACGGCGGCAGCGTCAGCCGCACGCGCACCGGCATCGGCGGCGACTATCGGCACGGGCCGCTCACCGTGCTGGGCGAGGTCACGCGTTCGATGGGCGGGGACGGCCGGACCGGCGGTCGCGGGACGATCGCGTACGCGCTGAACGACTACTGGACGGTCGGCGCCGGGCTGGACACCAACGACAACTCGCTGCCGTGGAAGGCGTATGCCGCGCACATCTGGGGCCGCTCCGCGAACGTCGAGGTCGTGTATCGCCAGAACGACCGGCGCGAAGTCAAGCTGAGCTACGGCGTGAGCCGCTACAGCGATTCGAACCTGCACCAGGAGATCGCGGCGACCGCCACGCAGCGCGTGTACACGTCCGCGAACCAGCTCGTCAACGTCTCGCTGAATCTCGGCACCGACAGCAACACGCGCCAGGACGCGCCCTACTTCAGCCCCGGTCGCGACTACGCGGCCGCGGCGACCGTGATGCATCAGCTGACGCTGTGGAAGAAAGGTGACACGGGGCTGCAACAGCGCGTGTCGGTATCGGGCGGCGTGTACAACGAGCGCGGCTTCGGCACCAGCCCGCTGTGGAGCGCGCGCCTCGAGCACGCGTGGACGTTCAAGCACGACATCACGCTGAGCTACGGCGTCGAGGTCAGCAGCCACGCATACGACGGCCAGCGCGAACGCTCCGAAACCGGCTTCTTGTCGCTCAACCTGCCGTTTTAGCAAGGAGCTCTGAATGCAATCCAGACGGACCTTCATGTGCGGATGCCTCGGCACGTTTGCCGCCTGTTCGCTGTTCCCGGGCGTGACCGGCGCCAAGATGATCGATCTGCTGCCGCCGTCCGATCCGGCCGACGGCAAGACGTTTCGCGTGATCTGCATGCACGACGTGCGCGACAACCTGATGGCGTCGTTCTCGTCGCCGACCGCGATCATCGATCCGTTCGCGGTCGATACCGGCACGCTGACCGCGATCTTCTCGTGGCTGCAGACCAACAACTACCACACCATCACGGTCAAGCAGATCGAAGAGTCGCGCCGCGGCGGCAAGCCGCTGCCGCCGCGCTCCGTGCTGCTCACGTTCGACGACGGCTTCCGCAGCCACTACACGAAAGTGCTGCCGCTGCTCGAGCGCTTCAAGTATCCGGCCGTGATGGGCCTCGTCACCGCGTGGATCGACACGCCGCCGGATACGCCGATCCGCATCAGCGACAAGGTGCAAGTGCCGCGCGACTACTTCCTGTCGTGGGACGAGGTGAAGAAGCTCGGCCAGTCTGAATTCGTCGAGCTCGGCTGCCACACCCACAATCTCCACCATGGCGCGGTCGCGAATCCGCAAGGCAACGAGCTGCCGGCGACCACGTCGCATCTCTACCTGCAAGATCAGAAACGCTACGAGACCGACGCCGAGTTCCACGCCCGCGTGCACGACGACCTGCAGACGTGCGTGCGGCAGATCCGCGAACGCACCGGTATCGTCGCGCGCTCGATGGTGTGGCCGTACGGCGCGGAAAACCAGCCCGTGCGCCAGATCTCGACGTCGCTCGGCATGGACGTCCAGTTCAGCCTCGATGCCGGCCCGAATACGCCGGACGTGCCGCTCGACCGACTGAGACGGATTCTGATGATGTACGACGTCGACATCGGCGGGTTCGAGCGCTCGATGCGCGAACCGGCGTCGAACCGCGGCGACGTCGACGTGCCCGAGCGCACCGTGCAGGTCGATCTCGACCAGGTCTACGATCCCGATCCCGCACGGCAGGAAGCGAATCTCGGCAAGCTGATCGAGCGCATCTACCGGATGCAGCCGAAATCGGTGTACCTGCAGGCGTTTGCGGACCCGAAGGGCACGGGCGTGGCCGAAGCGGTGTATTTCCCGAACCGGCACCTGCCGATGCGTTCCGACCTGTTCTCGCGTGCCGCGTGGCAACTCAATACGCGCGCCAACGTACAGGTGTACGCGTGGATGCCGGTGCTCGCGTTCCGGCCGTCCCCCGACAAGCTCCGCTCGCTCCAGGCCGTGAGCGCGTTCGGCGGTGCGCCGGCTAGAGAGAACGGCACGCGCGTGTTCCGGCTGAGTCCGTTCGATCCCGATGCGCGGCTGATGATCCAGCAGATCTACGAGGATCTCAGCAAGCACGCGTCGTTCAGCGGCATCCTGTTCAGCGACGACGCGGTGCTCGACGACTACGAGGATGGGGGCCGGCATGCGCTGCGCACCTATTCGCAATGGGGGTTGCCGGCCGACATCGGCAAGATCCGCGAGAACCCCGACCTGATGAAACGCTGGACGCGCCAGAAGACGCGCTACCTGATCGACATGACCCGGCAACTCGAGCAGATCGTGCTGGCGCACCAGAACGTCGGCGACGTGCTGACCGCGCGCAACATCTTCGCGATGCCGGTGCTCAAGCCCGAATCGGAAGCGTGGTTCGCGCAGAACTACGACGATTTCCTCGCCGCCTACGACTACGTCGCGCTGATGGCGATGCCGTACATGGAACAGGCGAAAGACCCGGAAGGCTGGCTGGACCAGCTCGTGAAGGCCGTACGCGCGAAGCAGCGTGGGCTGCAGCGCACCGTGTTCGAACTGCAGGCATACGACTGGCACGGGCAGAAGGCGGTGCCGGCCGGCACGCTGCTCGCGCAGATGCGGCGGCTGCGCAGCGAGGGCGCCGTGAATTTCGGCTACTACCCCGACAACTTCCTGAACGGCCAGCCGGAACTCGACGCGATGCGCGACGTGATGTCGCTGAAATCGCGCCTCGACCCCACCTCGATCAACGCGCTGATGCAGATGCAGCACTCGCAGGGAACCAAGACACCATGACCTCCCATAGCCTCATCCAGCGCCTGCAGGATTTCGTCTTCTACTATCCGTTCTTCATGTCGTACCTGTGGATGATCGGCGGCGTCGTGCACTACTTCCTGCTCGAGGAAGGCCGCGAGCTGTCGACGCGCACGATCGCGTCGAGCGGCATCCCGAAGGTGTCGATCGTCGTGCCCTGCTTCAACGAAGCCGCGAACGCGCGCAGCGTGATCGGCCACCTGAACGGGATGCAGTATCCGAACTACGACATCATCGCGGTCAACGACGGCAGCAAGGATCGCACCGGCGAGATCCTCAACGAGCTGGCCGTCGAGATCCCGCGGCTGCTCGTGATCCATCACGCGCGCAACGAAGGCAAGGCGGTCGGGCTGACGACCGCGGCGGCCGTGTCGAACGCGGAATACCTGCTGTGCATCGACGGCGACGCGCTGCTCGCGCACGATGCGATCGGCTGGATGCTCGAGCACTTCCTGACCGACCCGGGCGTCGGCGCGGTGACCGGCAACCCGCGCATCCGCACGCGCACGTCGCTGCTCGGCCGCATGCAGGTCGGCGAATTCTCGTCGATCGTCGGGCTGATCAAGCGCACGCAACAGGTGTACGGCCGCATCTTCACGGTGTCGGGCGTGATCACGATGTTCCGCAAGACGGCGCTCGCCGACGTCGGCTACTGGAGCTCGGACATGCTCACCGAGGACATCGACATCAGCTGGAAGCTGCAATGCCGCGACTGGCGCGTCGTGTACGAGCCGCACGCGCTCAGCTGGATCCTGATGCCGGAGACGGTGAAGGGGCTCTACCGGCAGCGGCTGCGCTGGTCGAAGGGCGGCATCCAGGTGCTGCTCAAGTACGCGGGCACGCTGATGCGGCCGACGCAGATGATGATGTGGCCGCTGTTCGCCGAATACCTGATCGGCATCGCGTGGGCGTACTCGATGACGTTCATCCTGCTGCTCGCGTTGATCGACGTCGTCTATCCGCTTCCGCCGAACTGGCATGTGTCCGTGGTGCCGCACTGGCACGGGATGCTGCTGGTCGCGACCTGCATCCTGCAGCTGATCATCGGCAGCATGATCGATCGTCGTTACGACGAAAAACTCCTGATGTACTTCCTTGACACCATCTGGTACCCCGTCGCGTTCTGGCTGATCAGCATGATCACCACCGTCATCGCCCTGCCCGCCGTCGTGCTGCGGGGCCGTGGCAAGCGCGCCGTTTGGGTCAGTCCCGACCGAGGCATTCAACATGAAGAACGCGCCGATTATTGACCTTTCCCTGCGCGCACCGCGCGACATGATCGCCGAACGCGGCAACATCGTCGGGCCCGTGCTCGTCGCGTGGTTCCGTCTCGTGCGGCCTGCGCTGGTCGGGGGCGTATGGGCCTCGATCTGCATCTATACGTACCGTTACCTGCTGCCGTTCAACGAGGCCGAGATGCCGATCGAACAGATCGTGTTCTACGTGACGAGCATCGCGCTGATCGCCGGCACGATCGTCATGTGGCTGATCGCGGGGCGCGTCGTGCATCCGCTCGCGTACCGGTTGCGGGTGTCGAAGATGCTGCGGCGCTCGGCCAGCGTGAAGGTGCGCTCGGTACCGCCGACCGCGTTCGCGAGCGAGCGCCGGCGCGGCGCGCGACGCACGACGCGCATTCTCGTCGCGTCGCACGATGCGAACGGGTCGATTTCCGGCATCGAGTGGATCGCGCATGCCGAGCCACAACCGCGCGAATGAATCGCCGGAAACGTGCCGCGCCGGGCGCGACGCCTGCCGCGCGACGTGGCACCGCTTTCGACACCGTGCTGGCGCGCGACACGCGCCAGTCGACAACTTCCTGGAGACGAGGTGAATCATGTGCGGAATCGTCGGAGCAAGCGGCCGGAACAATCAAGTGCCGCAACTGGTCAACGCGCTGAGCCGGCTCGAATATCGCGGCTACGATTCGTGCGGCATCGCCGTGCAGGGCGACGGCCGCCTGCGCAGCGAACGCACGTTGAGACGCGTGACCGACTTGCAGGACCGCGTGCTGACGCTCGGCCTCGAAGCGCAGACCTGCATCGCGCATACGCGCTGGGCGACGCACGGCGCGCCATCGGAAATGAACGCGCACCCGATCATGTCGGGCGACACGATCGCGGTCGTGCACAACGGGATCATCGAGAACCACGACACGCTGCGCGCCGAACTGAAGCAACGCGGCTATACGTTCCGCGGGCAGACCGATACCGAAGTCATCGCGCACCTGATCCACAGCCTCTATCGCGACGACCTGTTCGACGCGGTCGTACGCGCCGTCAAGCGGCTGCACGGTGCGTACGCGATCGCGGTGCTCAGTGCGCGCGAGCCGCAGCGCCTCGTCGCCGCGCGCGCCGGCTCGCCGCTCGTGATCGGCATCGGCGCCGAGCAGAACTACCTGGCGTCCGACTGCGCGGCGCTCGGCGACCTGACCGACCGCTTCGTGTACCTGGAGGACGGCGACGTCGCGCTGATCACGCCGGAGCGCATCGCCGTGGTCGATGCGGGCGGGCAGGAAGCGCGGCGCCCGTTGTGCGAAGTGAAGGCGCGCGCGGACGACGCCGCGCTCGGCCCGTACCAGCACTTCATGCAGAAGGAAATCTTCGAGCAGCCGAAGGCGATCGACAGCACGCTCGACGGCATCGACGCGATCTCGCCGGCGCTGTTCGACGCGACGGAAGGTACGCGCGCGCTGCTGTCGCGGGTGAGAAGCGTGCTGCTGCTCGGCTGCGGCACCAGCTACTACGCGGGCCTGACCGCGAAGTACTGGCTCGAAAGCATCGCGGGCGTGCCGGCGCAGGTCGAGATCGCCAGCGAATACCGCTACCGCGACACGGTGGCCGATCCGCGCACGCTCGTCGTCGGTATCTCGCAGTCGGGTGAAACGGCCGACACCATCGGCGCGATCGAGCAGGCGCGTGCGATGGGCCAGGACCTGTCGATGGCGATCTGCAACGTCGCGACCAGCACGATCGCGCGCAACGCGCCGCTGCGGTTCCTCACGCGGGCCGGCGCCGAACTCGGTGTCGCGTCGACCAAGGCGTTCACCACGCAGCTCGTCGCGCTGTTCGTGCTGACGCTGACGCTCGCGCAACTGCGCGGCCGGCTCGATGCGGCACAAGTCGCGACGCACCTGAAGCAATTACGCGCGCTGCCCGATCGCATCAGCCACGCGCTCGCGCTGGAAACGCAGATCATGGGCTGGGCCACGAAGTTCGCCCGCACCGAGAACGCGCTGTTCCTCGGGCGCGGCATCCATTTCCCGATCGCGCTGGAAGGCGCGCTGAAGTTGAAGGAGGTGTCGTACATCCATGCGGAAGGCTATGCGGCCGGCGAACTGAAGCACGGGCCGCTCGCGCTCGTCACGAGCGCGATGCCGGTCGTCACGATCGCGCCGGACGACCGCCTGTTCCAGAAGCTGAAGTCCAACATGGCCGAGGTGCGTGCGCGCGGCGGGCGGCTTTACGTGCTGGCCGGCAATCAGCTCGAGATCGACGCCGACCGCGACACGCACCTGATCCGCGTGCGCGAATCGGGCGACCTGCTGTCGCCGATCGTCAACGTGATTCCGCTGCAACTGCTCGCGTATCACGTCGGCTGCGCACGCGGCGCGGACGTCGACAAGCCGCGCAACCTCGCGAAATCGGTGACCGTCGAATGACGCGACGAACGCGCCCGGTACAGGCGGTCATGCGGCTGGCCATGGCTGCCCTCTGCGGCGCGGGCGGCATCGGCACGGCGTCGCCGCCTGCCTTTGCCGGCGCGCCGGTCGTGCATACGGTCACCGTGCCGAGCACCCCGGCGCCGCAGGACACCGGCGACCCGCGGCGCTTCATGCACGGCATCGGCGTGGCCGACGCCGGTGACGGCAAACGCTGGGTGTTCTTCAGCAGCTCGGGTGTCGTGCCGCGCGGCGCGCGGCGCGGCGGTAGCTGGCCGCATGACGTGTACGTCGGCGAATGGGCGCCCGGCGAGCCGCGCGTGCTGCGCGTGCGCACGTTCATCAGCCGCCCCGAGGCGCAGGAGCCCGTCTCGATCGCGCAGAACGCGCACGGCGACATCTTCGTCACGTTCGAGGATGGCTGGAATACGTCGCAGGAAGTCAGCCAGCGCTACGGCGTCTACCGCCGCGACCTGAAACCGATCAAGCCCTACCCGAACGACGTCGAATCGGGCGGCCACTCGGGTCACGTCGCGACGGTCGCCGACCGCTTCGTCGTGTTCTATTCCGCGGACTGGGTCAACGGCGGCGGGGTCGACAACCTCGGCAGCGGCAACGGCGTCTACCTGAAAACCTACGACGCGGCCGGGCGCGTGCTGAACCATGTCGCGGTCGCGCCGCGCCGCCGCGAGTGGTGGCCCGTGATCGCGGGCTCGCCGCGCAACGCGCTGCTCGTGTGGCAGAAATTCATCGACGGCAGCACGGACGCGACGCTCGAATACGCGATGTTCGACCCGGTCACCGCGAAACTGGACAAACTCGGATCGCTGAACGATGCGATCCAGTACTACGTGTATTCAGCCGCCTATGTGCCGGAGATCGACCGTTTCATCGTCGTCACGACGACCGCGGACGAGCGCGGCGTCGCGATGCTGATTGCGCCGGACGGCCGCCGCACGGCGACGCTCGATTGCCTGCCCGCGTCAGTGCGCGAATCGGGCCTCGGCGTCGTCGGCACGCACGCGTATGTGCCGACCCGCGACGGGCGGCTGCTGACGCTCGCGCTCACGCCGGCGGACATGAAGGTAAGCGGCGTGCAGCGCTCGCCGATTCCGTGGGGCTCGACCGGCATCGCCGGCTTCCCGGCGCGCGGCACGGCGATGCATTTCGTGTCGCTGACGCCGTCGGGGCTGCGCGAAGCCGATTTCGATCCGAAGCAGGACACGCCGATGCCGAAGAACGAAGTGTCGTGTTCGAGTCATTGACGGCGCTCCGGTAACGCACTGTCGTCGTGAACGCGGACTGGCCGCGTGTCTCCCCGTGCCCGTCGTCTTTCCGCCGTCCGAACCACGCCGCGACAGACGACACCTCGCCCACTCGGTCGCCCGGTAGTCGGGCATGCCGTCGTGGGCCTGCCCGACCCCAACTGCCGCGCCTTTCCTCTGCCGAATTCGCCAGCGCCGCCCGTACCGGCTAGACTGTCGCCCGATTCCTTCCATCGGCCGCGGCGTCCCGCCTCCTGCCGCCGCCGGAACGCCCCTTCCCGGAGAACGAATGCTGAAGCGCCAGTGGTTTTCGCTCGTGCTGCTGACGGTTTGCCTGCTCGGGCAACGCGCGTCGGCCCAGTCCACGCTCGAACTCGACACCGACGGCACGACGCGTGCCCTCACCCGCCAGACGTTGCTCGCGCGCGCCGATGCGGCCGCCATCCACGTGCCGCGCGATATCGCCTACGGGCGGCCGATGACGTTCCGCGCGGTGCCGTTCGCCGCGCTGCTCGGCGACACGCCGCTGCCGGCCGACGGCGTGCTCGAAACGCGCGCGGCCGACGGTTTCGCCGCGCAACTGCCGCTCGAGCTCGTGCGCCGCCGCGCGCCGGCCGGCGCGATCCCGTGGCTCGCGATCGAGGACCCGGCCCATCCATGGCCGAAGCTGCCCGGCAAGCAGGTCAGCGCGGGGCCGTTCTATCTCGTCTGGCTCGGGCCGGACGCGTCGTCGGTGCGCGGCGAGCAGTGGCCGTACCAGATCGTGCGCATCACGATCGAATCGTCACCGCTCGCGCGCTGGCCGTCGCTCGCGGTCGACACCGCGTTGCCCGCGAACGACCCGGCCCGCGCGGGCCAGCGCCTGTTCGTCACGCAATGTCTCGCGTGTCACCGCGTCGACGGCGCGGGCAGCAGCCACGCCGGCCCCGACCTGAACACGCCGATGAACCCGGTCGACTACTTCCAGCCCGCCGCGCTGCGCCGCTACATCCGCAATCCGGCGTCGGTACGCGACTGGCCGGGCCGCAGCATGCCGGCGTTTCCGCCCGATCAACTGAGCGATCGCGAACTCGACCAGATCGTCGCGTATCTCGCGTACATGGCGCGGCGCAAGACGGCAAAATAACGCGCGCCATCCATCCGGCCGCACCCGGCGCGCTTACGCTTCCTGCGCGCTCTGCAACACCGCGCGCAACAGCACGTCGGCGCCCGCCGTCGCCCATTCCGGCGTAATCGCTTCGGCCTCGTTGTGGCTCAGCCCGTCGACGCACGGCACGAAGATCATGCCGGTCGGCGCGACACGCGCGACATAGCACGCGTCATGGCCCGCGCCGGACACGATGTCCATGTGCGACAGTCCGAGCGAGCGCGCCGCGTCACGCACCGTGTCGATGCAGCGTGGCGCGAACGGCACCGGCGCATACGTGAAGATCTGCTCGATCCGCGCGCCGAGGCCGGTTTCGTCGGCCAGGCGCGCGAGTTCCGCGCGTAGCGCCGCGTCCAGTTCATCGAGGACCGCATCGTCGGGGTGACGGAATTCCACCGTGAAGAAGCAGCCGCCCGGCACCGTGTTACGCGAATTCGGCCGCGCCTCGATCATCCCGACCGTCGCGCGCGCATCCGGTGCGTAGCGGCGGCCGAGCACTTCGATGAACGAGATCATCCGTGCCGCGCCAACCAGCGCGTCGCGACGGAACGCCATCGGCGTCGTACCGGCGTGCGCGTCGACCCCGGTGAGCGTCACCTCGTACCAGCGCTGCCCCTGCCCGGCCGTCACGACGCCGATCGTCTTGCCGGCCCGTTCCAGAATCGCGCCCTGCTCGATATGCAGTTCGTACGCCGCGTGCACCGGATAGCCGCCAACCGGCTCCGCGCCTGCGTAGCCGATCCGTTCGAGCTCCTCGCCGATCGTCCGGCCCGTGCCGTCGCTGCGCGACAACCCGTATTCGAGCGTATAGACGCCCGAGAACACGCCGGCCGACACCATCGCCGGCGCGAAGCGCGAGCCTTCCTCGTTGGTCCAGATCACGACGTCGACCGGGCGCTCGGTCTCGATGCCCGCGTCGTTCAGCGCGCGCACGACTTCGAGCCCGCCGAGCACGCCGTAAATGCCGTCGTAGCGGCCACCGGTGGGCTGCGAATCGGCGTGCGAGCCCGTCATCACCGGTGCGGCGTCCGGATTGCGGCCTGCGCGGCGCGCGAACACGTTGCCCATCCGGTCGACGCGCACCGTACAGCCGGCGTCGCGCGCCCACCGCACGAACAGGTCACGCGACTCGCGGTCGAGATCGGTCAGCGCGAGGCGGCACACGCCGCCCTTCGGCGTCGCGCCGATCTGCGCCATCCGTTCGAGCGACGCCCACAGGCGGTCGCCGTCGACGCGCGGCATGCGCGCGGTATCGGCATCGTTACGCATCGCCGTTCTCCGGCGCGCGTTGCAGCGCATAGCGAAAATCGCAGCGCTTGCCGCCCTGCATGATCGTGCTGGTGCGCGTGAGCGCGATGTCCGGCGCATAGCCCTGAATGAAATAGCTGTCGCGCGCGCAGCTCAGCAGGTGGCCGATCTCGCCGAGCCCCATCGCGTGATACATCTCCGCATAGCTGCAGCGATGCACGTCGTAGTCGTAGTGCGCGTCGTCCGCGCGCCGCACCTCGACGTCGAGCGCATCGTCCTTCTCCCACAGCACCTGCAGCGCGATGAACGACTTCACGCTCGTGCCGTCCGGCTCCTGCGCGGCGAACGTCCGGCCCGCGTCGACGGCCGCGCCGCGCACGGCCTCCGCGATCACGGCCTGCGCGCGCTCGGCGCCGAACTCGCGCTTCATGATCTCGTAGATCGGCTTGATGATTTCCGCTTCGATGCGGCGCCGCGCGAGGATCCCGAGGCGTGTGTCCTCGGGTGCGGCGGCGGATGTCGGGTGCGCTTCTGTCATGGGGATCGTCCTGGTTTTTTTGTCGTTTTGTCGTTTTGTCGTTACTTGGCCGCGGTGCGCGAGCCGCCGAGCACGTCGACGACGGCCCACTTGCCGCCGCGCACCTGGTAGATCGTGAAGGCCGGGTCCTTCAGGTTGCCTTCGGCGTCGAACGCGATGCGCCCGGTCACGCCGGGCCGCACGATCGCACGAACGGCCGCGACCAGCTTCGCCGGCTGGGTCGTGCCGGCCTTCTGCGCGGCCGCGATCAGCGTGGCGGCCGCGTCGTACGCGAACGGCGCATGCAGTTCGATCGGCGCGTGAAAGCGTGCCTGGTATTGCGTGTCGAACGCGTTGCCGCCCGGCATCCGGTCGAGCGGCAGGCCCGGTTCGAGCGCCGTCACGCCGTCGCCGTCCTTGCCGGCGAGCGACAGAAAGGTCTGACTCACGAAGCCGCCCGCACCGAGCAGCGGCGCGTTCACGCCGAGCTGGCGCATCCGGCGCGCGATCGGCGCGGCCTGCGCGTCGAGGCCGCCGAAGAACACGAGATCCGCGCGCTTGCCCTTGATCGCGGTCAGCACGCCGCTGAAGTCGGTCGTCTTGTCGTTCACGTACTGACGATCGACGATCGTGCCGCCGTTCGCCTGCACGCCCTTGATGAACTGGTCGGCCAGCCCCGCGCCGAACGACGTGCGATCGTCGAGCACCGCGATGCGCCTCGCCTTCAGCGTCTTCACCGCGTACGCACCGGTGAAGTGTCCACCTGCATCGTCGTGACCCATGATGCGGAACGCCGTCGCGTAGCCCTGCTGCGTGTATTGATGACCGGTGGAGGCCGGCGCGATCTGTGGAATGCCCGCATCGCGGTACACGCGCGACGCCGGCACGCTGCAGCCCGTGTTCCAGTGACCGACGACGCCGATCACGTGCTGGTCGACGAGTTGCTGCGCGACCGCGACGGCCGTGCGCGGGTCGGACTGATCGTCGGCCGCGACGAGCTTGTAGACGACCGGCTTGCCGCCGATGGTCGGATGCTTCGCGTTCGCGTCGTCGATCGCGAGTTGCGCGCCGTTCTGCAAGTCCTTGCCGATCCGCGCGGACGGGCCGGTGAGCGGCGCGGCGAGACCGATCAGGACCGTCTGCGGAGCGGACTGCGCGAACGCGGGAACGGTGGCGACCAGGGCGGCCGCGGAGAAGGCGAGATGGGTGGAAAAGAAAGCGATTTTCATGTGCGGGGACCGGTCAGTCGGATCAAAAAAACATGAAAAATATTAAATATTCGACACTCAAACCCCAAATACCCAATTATTGGATGCTTATGCCGTTCCCGACACATTAACGCACATCACTGTAAATAAAGGGTATTTTTATGTTGTCGCTTACTCTGATTTTTCGATAAAATTCGATACATGAAAAATATCGAACAGTTGCCGCACGATCCGCCGCTGCGCGCGGTGCGTGCGTTCGAAGCATTCGCGCGTCTCGGCTCGGTCACCGCGGCGGCGGGCGAACTCGACATCACACCGTCGGCGGTCAGCCATCAGTTACAACTGCTCGAGGCGTTCATCCAGACGCCGCTGACCGTGCGCGAAGGCCGGCTGCTCGCGCTCACGGACGAGGGACGCGACTACTACCGGTCGATCAGCGCGGCGTTCTCGGTGCTGCGCAGCGCCACACGCTTCGTGCGCGATCGTTCGTCGCTGCGCCAGATCACCGTCAGCCTGATTCCGCTGCTCGGCATCGGCTGGTTCATTCCGCGGCTGCATGCGTTCCTGGCCGACAACACCGATGTCGACGTCACGGTGCTGTACGCACATCACCGCAACTACCGAAGCGATGCGTCGGATCTGTCGATCCGCTTCGGCACCGGCGACTGGCCCGGCTACCGCTGCGAGCGGCTGCTGCCGGGCGCGATGGTGCCGATGTGCAGCCCGTCGTTCCTGAAGCGTCACGGGCCGTTCCGCACGCCGGCCGATCTCGCCCGCGCGCCGCTCGTGCATGACGAGGATCGCAGCACGTGGGTCAACTGGCTGCAGGGCGCCGGCGTGCGGCACGTATCGCACGCGGTGGGGCCGATGTTCGAGGACGGCCAGCTCACGCTGAGCGCCGCCCGCGCCGATCTCGGCGCCGCGCTGCTGCGCGCGCCGCTGGTCCAGCGCGAACTGGCGAACGGCGAGCTGGTGCAACTGTCCGATCACGCGCTGGACGACGGGCGTGATTACTACCTGTGCACGCGCGAGGACGCGGACATGCCGGACGGGGCGCGGCGGCTGGCGGAATGGTTGCGGGAGATGGCGGGGATTTGAGCGGGGCACCTTGCCGCGTCGACCTACCCAAGAGCCTTGCATGCTTTCAAGGCGGCATATATGATATGCATATCATATATCGGAGGTTGCCATGAGCCGGATTCTGGTCGATCTGTCGGATGGCCAACTCGACGAGTTGGCCGTCATCGTCGAGACTCAACACCGTCCCCGCGCCGCCATCATTCGTGACGCGATCGACGCCTACATTGCCCTGAACAAGCACCGGCTTGCCGACGACGTCTTCGGTCTATGGAAAGATCGCACGGTCGACGGGCTCGCCTATCAAGAGGAATTGCGCTCGGAATGGTAAAAGCCCTTTTCGACACCAACATCCTGATCGATTATCTGGGCGGCGTGGAATCCGCGCGTGCGGAGCTAGGCCGCTACGACTATCGCGCAATCAGCATGATCTCGTGGATGGAAGTCCTCGTCGGGGCGTCCGCAAGTGACGAGGCCCCCATCCGTGCATGGCTCTCGTCGTTCAATGTCATCGCGCTCGACAGCACGGTGGCGAATCGCGCCGTGACGATTCGCAAGGAACGCCGCATACGTCTGCCCGACGCAATCGTGTGGGCGTCAGCACAAGTGAACGGGCTGTTGCTCGTATCGCGCAACACGAAGGACTTTCCCGCCTCCGAGCCCGGCGTTCGCGTGCCATATCAGATCTAAGCCGGCGTGCGCGAACGCGTGCCCTCCCCCGTCACGCCTCGGTCCACGCGCACCAGCCTCTCCTCCTGCAACTGGAACACGCGGGATGCTCGCCGCACGCCCCCCATTTGCGCTCATGCCGAGCGCGCGCCCAGCCGTGTCAACGCGTCAAAACCTCCCCGCCCCCACCCAATCAAGGGCCGGAAGCAGATAGAAAATCCCGATGCCTCGGATTGAAACAAGCAATTTCACAAGCTCAGGGTGAACCCGGATACTGGCAACACTCCACTCACCACTGACGAAAAGGAATTGTCCAGATGCCGATCATCAACACCCAAATCAAGCCGTTCAAGGCAACCGCTTACCACAACGGCGAATTCGTGCCCGTGTCGGAAGAGAACTTCAAGGGCAAGTGGTCCGTCGTCGTGTTCTACCCGGCCGACTTCACGTTCGTCTGCCCGACGGAACTGGGCGACCTCGCCGACCGTTACGCGGAATTCCAGAAGCTGGGTGTCGAAATCTACGGCGTGTCGACCGACACGCACTTCACGCACAAGGCATGGCACGACACGTCGGACACGATCGCCAAGATCAAGTACCCGCTGGTCGGCGACCCGACGCTCACGCTGTCGCGCAACTTCGACGTGCTGATCGAGGAAGAAGGGATGGCGCTGCGCGGTACGTTCGTGATCAACCCGGAAGGCGAGATCAAGCTGTGCGAAATCCACGACAACGGTATCGGCCGCGACGCAGGCGAACTGCTGCGCAAGGTCCAGGCCGCGCAATACATCGCCGCGCACCCGGGTGAAGTGTGCCCGGCTAAGTGGACGCCGGGTGCGGAAACGCTGACCCCGTCGCTCGACCTGATCGGCAAGATCTGACGATCGCTCCGCGCGCCTCGCCCGAGGCGCGCGACGGCGGGCCACGCCTCGCGCGGCCCGCGCCCTCCTCCGGCACGACGTGCCCGACCAGCATTATCAATACGGAATCCGAAACGCCATGCTCGACGCCAATCTCAAGAACCAACTCAAAGCGTACCTCGAAAAGATCACGCGCCCGATCGAACTCGTCGCCTCGCTCGACGACAGCGCGAAATCGCAGGAACTGCTGGCACTGCTGAACGAGATTGCGTCGCTGACGGATCGCGTGACCGTAACCGAACGCCGCGACGACGCCGAGCGCAAGCCGTCGTTCTCGATCGGCGAGCCCGGCAAGCCGGCGGGCATCCGCTTCGCCGGCATCCCGATGGGCCATGAATTCACGTCGCTCGTGCTCGCACTGCTGCAGACGGGCGGCCATCCGATCAAGCTCGACGACGACGTGATCGAACAGATCCGCGCGCTCGACGGCGACTACGCATTCGAAACGTTTTTCTCGCTGTCGTGCCAGAACTGCCCGGAAGTCGTGCAGGCGCTGAACGTGATGTCGCTGATCAACCCGCGCATTCGCCACGTCGCGATCGACGGCGCGCTGTTCCAGGATGAAGTCGAGTCGCGCCAGATCATGGCCGTGCCGACGATGTTCCTGAACGGTGCATCGTTCGGCCAGGGCCGCAGCAGCGTGAAGGAAATCCTCGCGAAGCTCGATACGGGCGCCGGCGAACGCGCGGCGAAGTCGCTCGAAAACAAGCCGGTGTTCGACACGCTGATCGTCGGCGGCGGCCCGGCGGGCGCGGCTGCCGCGATCTACTCGGCACGCAAGGGCATCGCGACGGGTGTCGTGGCCGAGCGCTTCGGCGGCCAGGTGCTGGACACGATGGCGATCGAGAACTTCGTGTCGGTTCAGGAAACCGAAGGGCCGAAGTTCGCGACCGCACTCGAACAGCACGTGAAGCAGTACGACGTCGACATCATGGACGTGCAGCGCGCCGACGCGCTGATTCCGGGCGACGTGCATCAGATCCGCCTCGCGAACGGCGCGGTGCTGAAGGCGAAGACGATCGTCCTCGCGACCGGCGCACGCTGGCGCGAAATCAACGTGCCGGGCGAGCGCGAATACCGTAACCGCGGGGTCGCGTACTGCCCGCACTGCGACGGCCCGCTGTTCAAGGGCAAGCGTGTCGCGGTGGTCGGCGGCGGCAACTCGGGCGTCGAGGCCGCGATCGACCTCGCCGGCATCGTGAAGGAAGTCACGCTGATCGAATACGGCGCGCAACTGCGTGCGGACGAAGTGCTGCAACGCAAGCTGCGCAGCCTGCCGAACGTGACGATCGTCACGCAGGCGCAGACGACCGAACTGACCGGCGACGGCAGCAAGCTGAACGGGCTCGTCTACAAGGATTTGCGTTCCGGTGAAACGAAGCGCGTCGACCTCGAAGGCGTGTTCGTGCAGATCGGCCTCGTGCCGAACACCGAATGGCTGAAAGGCACGGTCGAACTGTCGAAGCACGGCGAGATCGTCGTCGATGCACGCGGCGCAACGTCGGTGCCGGGCGTGTTCGCGGCCGGCGACGTGACGACGGTGCCGTTCAAGCAGATCGTGATCGCGGTCGGCGAAGGGGCGAAGGCGTCGCTCGGCGCGTTCGATTACCTGATCCGGCAGGACGTGGCGGCGCCTGCGGCCACTGCGCAGCCGCAGGCCGAAGAAGCGGTCGCCGCCTGACGGACGTCAACGCACCGGCATCATAGTTTGTCTCTCTTGGCCCCGCATGCTTTGGTCGGCGTGCGGGGCCCTTTTTATGCCGAATACATTCGCGGTTACTTGGTCGTGGTCGTGCCGCCGTCCGCCGGCACGGGCGCCGTCGACTTGAAACTGCTCGACTGCCTGACCAGTTGCTCGGTCATCGCGGCCGCCACCGGATTCGCGCCGGACGACGAACCGCCCTGCCGGTACGAACCGGTGCTCGCCGGCATCGAAGAGATCGACGACATCGACGGCGGCGGCAACGACGGGTCGAGCTTCGCCGATTCCCTGACGAGCGCGGCCGTCTCCGGCGTTTCGGATTTCATCGCGGCCGGCGGCGCGGCAGCGGCGGCGTGGCGTTCGAGGCCGTCGCGCTTGCGCGGCGCGCGTTGCGTGACCTGTGCGCGTTGCGTGGCCTGCGCTGGCGCAGCCGACTGAGCGGGTTGGACCGATTGGGCGCGTTGAACGGCCGCAGTCTGGGCCGGAGCCGCGGCCGGCGCCGGAGGGGTCGAATCCTCCGGGTTCACCGTCACGACGTTGACCTTCGGCGGTGGTGCGGCCGGTTTCGTCACCGGTTGCGGCTTGTCGCTGACGACCGGCACCGGTGCAGGCGCGGCGTCGACGCGCGCGGTTGCGGCCGGCGCGGGCGTGGATGTGGTTGGTGCGGGAGGCGGCGCGGCAGCCGCCTGCTTCGGCGCCGTCGCGGCGGCCGGTGCCGGCGGCGCGATCGCGCCCTGCACTGCGTGATCGTTGCCTGCGGGCGCCGCAGCAACAGGCGCGGCCGAATCGCCGATGCCGGCGTCTTCGATCGCACGGTGGTCCGCGCGCAGCAGCATCACGTACGCGGTGCCGGCCGCGGCTACCAGCAGCCCGCCGGCGATCATCATGGTTTTACGGGTACTCGTCATGCTTGCTCACCGACATATCGATGTGAACAAGCCATCATACGCGGCCAATGCGCGTTGATCTCGTACGAATACATTTGGTTGCATTGATGACAGCGCACGGCCATCGGCGCCGCGCCGCACTATCGTCAGACGGAAAAAACCGCCCGCGCGCGCCCGTCAGATGCAGAAGATCGCGACCGCGATCCCGCCGAACAGCAGCCACTTGACGATGTAGTACACGGTGCGATTCCACGCCTTCAAGCGCTTGCCCGCGCGGCGAATCGCATACAGGTACCGGAACGCACGATTGAGCCCGCCCGTGCGATCGCCCGTTTCGTTCGGCGACGCGGCCGCGCGCATCAGCAGTTGTCCGAACGCATCGTTGACGCGCTGCGCCCAGCGATATTTCATCGGGCGATCGATGTCGCAGAACAGGATCACGCGATCGTGGGCGGTGCGGTTTTCGGCCCAGTGCAGGTACGTCTCGTCGAACATCACGGCCTCGCCGTCGCGCCATGTGTACGACTCGCCGTCGACGACGATCCGGCACGCGTCGTCGTTCGGCGTGTCGAGCCCGAGGTGGTAGCGCAACGAGCCCGCATACGGATCGCGATGCAGCCCGAGCGTCCCGCCCGGCGGCAACTGCGCGAACATCGCCGCCTTGATCGACGGAATCCGCGACAGGATCTCGACCGAGCGCGGACACAACGCCTGCGCGGACGGATGCGGCGCGTCGTACCACTTCAGGTAGAAACGCTTCCAGCCGTGGCGAAAGAACGAATTGAAGCCGATGTCGTTGTACTCGCCCGACGCCTTGATCCGGCTCGCATCGCGCAACGCGAGCGCTTCGCGGCGGAACGTGCGCCATTCGCGCTGCAGCTCCGCGAGCTCCGGAAAGTGCTCCGTGTCGAGAAACGGCGTGGTCGGCACCGACGAGAACGCATACGAAAAGCAGTTCAGCGGTGCGGTAAAGGTCGAGTGGTCGGAGAGTTGCCTGAACAACCGGTGCCGAACCTTGCCGCGCCGATGCGTGTACACGACACACGCAATGAACACGATCAACAGGACCCAGCGCATCGATATTTCCCCCATAGCTCTTTTGAAGAAATTCTAGAGACGGGGAAAATTTCTTGCTCTGACGGTGAGATCGCATGTGTGGGTCTCGCAACGGACGAGATGGCCAATCGATCCGTGCCAAAACGCCGAAAAGCCCGTATATACGGGCTTTTCGAGCAATCTGCATGCATGCGCGACAGGCTACCGACGCACGCGCCGGCAGCGATTATTCCGGAAACGGCAAATCAGTTTGTCCGTCTGCGCGCATATCGAACGTGTTGAGCGTCATCGCCACGAGCGCGTAATAGCCGAGCAGCGCGACGAGATTCACGACGGTCTCGTGGCCGAAGCGCGCCTGTGCACGCGCGAACGTCGCATCGCTCACGCGGCGCGTGTCGTACAGCTCGGTGGCGAACGCATGGATCAGCGCATCGTCGTCCGATTCGAATACGGGCGCGACGCCGCGGCGGATCGCGTCGGCCGTTGCGGCCGGCACGCCGGCCTCGAGCGCGATCGGATGATGGATGTGCCACTCGGCCTGCGAGCGCCAGCGCGCGGCCGTCACGAGAATCGCGAGCTCCGACAGGCGCAGCGGCAGCCCCGTGCGATAGCGGCAGAACGCGCCGAGCTTCTGCGCGTGCTGGGCCAGCTCGGGGCTCGCGATCCAGCCGAGGAACGGCCCGTTCAGGTTGCCGCGCGGGCCGCTGAGGATGTCGGCGAGCACGGCCTTCTGTTCGTCGGTGGCCGATGCGGGGTCGAAGGGAGGCAGTCTGTCTGTCATGGTGAGGATTCGATGAGATCGGGGTTCATGCGCCGGCCGACGCGAGCGCCGCGCCGATCGCGCCGGACAGCCGCTCGACGATCGTGTCGATCTGCTGCGCGGTGCACACGAACGGCGGCGCGACCAGGATGTGGTCGCCGTGCACGCCGTCGATCGTGCCACCCATCGGATACACCATCAACCCCCGCTGCATCGCTTCGCGCTTGACCGCCGCATGCAGCTTCAACGCGGGGTCGAAGGTCGCCTTGGTGTCGCGATCGCGCACGAGCTCGACGCCGACGAACAGCCCGCGGCCGCGCACGTCGCCGACATGCGGATGCGTGCCGTAATGCTCGCGCAACGACGCACGCAGTTGCTCGCCGCGCGCCTTCACGTTGTCAAGCAGCTTGTCTTCGGCGATCACGCGCTGCACTTCGAGCGCGGCCGCGCAGGCGGTCGCGTGGCCGAGGTAGGTGTGACCGTGCTGGAAGAAGCCCGAGCCGTCGACGATCGTTCGATAGATACGGTCGCTCACCAGCGTCGCACCGATCGGCTGGTAGCCCGCACCGAGCCCTTTCGCGATCGTCAGCAGATCGGGCGCGACGTCGTCTTCGTCGCATGCATACAGATAGCCCGTGCGCCCCATCCCCGACATGATCTCGTCGAGAATCAGCAGCACACCGTACTTGTCGCACACCGCGCGAATCTTCTTCAGGTACGTGCGCACCGGCGGCACCGCGCCGGCCGTCGCGCCCACTACCGTTTCCGCGACGAACGCCGCGACGTTTTCCGCGCCGAGTTCGACGATCTTCCGTTCGAGCTCGTCCGCGAGGCGCTGCGCGTACGCTTCGTCGGTTTCCCCCGCCTGCTGGTCGCGGTACGCATAGCACGGGCTCACGTGGTGCGCTTCGATCAGCAGCGGCAGGAACGGCTCGCGCCGCCAGGCATTGCCGCCGATCGCGAGCGCGCCGAGCGTGTTGCCGTGATAACTCTGGCGCCGGGCGATGAAATGACGGCGCTGCGGCTCGCCCTTCTCGACGAAATACTGGCGCGCGAGCTTCAGCGCGGCCTCGATCGCCTCCGAGCCGCCCGACACGAAGTACACGTGGTCGAGCCCGGCCGGCGCGGCGTCGACGAGCCGGTCGGCCAGTGCCTCGGCCACGTCGGTCGTGAAGAACGACGTATGCGCGTAAGGCAATTGCTGCGCCTGTCGCTTGATCGCGTCGATCACGCGCTGGTTGCTGTGCCCGAGACACGATACGGCCGCGCCACCGCACGCATCGATATAGCGTTTGCCGGTCGAATCGATGATCTCGATGCCGTCGCCTGCGACGGCAACGGGCAAGGTGGCGCGCGGGGCGCGATGGAAAACGGTCGTCATGCGTGGCCTCATGGATCAGGATGCGCGGTGTGCGCGTCCGGACGGCACGATACGCGTCGCGAAGCGCTGCGTGCCGTGTTGATGGACAGTGAAGTCGATCGCGGTGTCATGAATCTCGAACACCGCGGTCGCCAGCGTGTTCTCGTCGTCGGGATCGGCCGGATCGTCGCGGTAGATCGGCAGCCCTTCCGGCGCGCGATCGCCGAGCACGCTCAGCAGCGCGGCTGCGTCGATCGTATCGATGCCCGGCGTCAGCGTATCGACGCGGCGCTGGCGGTCGGCCGACGACTGCGTGACGATCTGCGCTTCCGCGTCGCAGCCGGGATGCACGAGATGGTTCGCATGGCCGGCCAGCCGCGCGACGTCGACGATCGAGCAGCGTGCGACGCTCGCCTCGATGCTCAGCAAGCGCGCATCGCCGGTCGCCCCGAGCGTGTGATGAAAGCCGCTCGCGCGCGCATGCGATCGCAGCACGTCGGCGGCTGCGTCGAGCGACGTCGCGTCGAGCACGGCGCGCGCGAGGATCATGCGCGGCACGCCCGGCGCCGGCGTGCGGATTCGCAGGTTGTTGATCGCCTGCGCGATGCCCGCGCGGTTCGCGGCAAAGGTATGGCCCGGCAGCGATCCCGGGTAGTAGAAACTGATGAAACCCGGCTTGCCCACCGGCTGCACGTCGACGAGCAGGCAGCGCTCGCGCAGGTACGGATCGCCGTCCTCGTTGTGCGCGATCCAGCGCGTGCCGTTCGCCTCGCGAGCGGCGAGCGTCGTGCAGCCGTCCGGCGCGTTGTGGATCAGCTCGCCGCGGCAGTTCCACAGGAAGATGTCCTCGGCCGGCCAGCCGATGCCCGCCGCGATGCCGTCGAGCTCCGCGACGAGATCGGGATACGCGGCAAGCGCGGCCTGCCGCAGCACCGCGACGAACGGATGACCGCGCCAGCGGCGCACGGCCTCCCATGCGCTGCTCTGCTGCATGTACGCGTCGAATACCGGGCGGGCAAGCTCGCCCAGGCGCACGCCGATGTCGAACGGCGTGCCGGCGATGACGGGGGAAAGGGAAAGCGGCATGTCGGCGGGTTCGGTTCCGTTCAGGATACGTGTTTCAGGAATTCCTTCAGGCGCGGCGTCGGCGGCCGGTCGATCAGGTCGACCGGATGGCCGTCCTCGGCAATGCCGCCCTGATCCATGAACAGCAGCCGCGTGCCGACCCGCTTCGCGAAGCCGATCTCGTGCGTGACGACGATCATCGTCATCCCTTCGGTCGCGAGATCCTGCATTACTTTCAGCACTTCATGGCGCAGTTCCGGATCGAGCGCCGACGTCGGCTCGTCGAACAGCATCAGCCGCGGCCGGATCGCGAGCGCACGCGCGATCGCGACGCGCTGCTGCTGGCCGCCCGACAGCTCCGACGGGTAATGATTCGCGCGCGATTCGAGGCCGACCTTGTCGAGCAGCGCCATCGCCTGGTCACGCGCGTCGGCGCGCGACGCGCCTCGCACCTGCATCGGCCCGAACATCACGTTCTCGAGGGCGGTCATTTGCGGGAACAGGTTGAACTGCTGGAACACCATGCCGGCTTCGAGCCGGATGTTGCGGATCGTCGTCGCGTTGCCGCGCACGCTCTGGCCGTCGACCAGCAGCTCGCCGCCGGTGATTTTCTCGAGCGCGTTGATACAGCGCAGCATCGTCGACTTGCCCGAACCCGACGGGCCGACCACGACGACCACCTCGCCCGCGTCGATCTTCAGGTCGATGTTCTTCAGCACCGGCACGTGGCCGAAGCTCTTCGACACGTTCTGGAATTCGATCATGCTCATAAGATACGCATCCTCTTCTCGACGATCCGCAGCGTCAGCGTCATCGCGCCGGTCAGTATCAGATAGATGACGGCCACCGCACTCCAGATCTCGACCGCCTGGAAATTGCCCGCGATGATTTCCTGCCCCTTGCGCGTCAGTTCGCCCACGCCGATCACGATGAACAGCGACGTGTCCTTCAGGCTCACGATGCACTGGTTGCCGAGCGGCGGAATCAGCCGCCGGAACGCCAGCGGCCCGACGATCTTCAGCAGCACGCGCGGCATCGACAGGCCCATCGCGAGCCCCGCCTCCGTCAGCCCCTTCGGGATCGACAGCAGCGCGCCGCGCACCACTTCCGCGAGATACGCGCCGGAATTCACCGTGATCGCGATGATCGCGGCCGTCAGGCCGTCGATGCGGATATGCGCGAGCAGCGGCAGCGCGAAATACAGGAACATCACCTGCACGACGATCGGCGTGCCGCGGATCAATTCAATATAGACCTGTGCGAGCACGTTCATCGCCTTCGGTCCGTATGCGCGGAACATGCCCGCGATCATCCCGACGATGAAACCGCCCACCAGCCCCAGTAATGCGATGAACACCGTCAACCGGACCCCGTCCATCAGGTCCGGCAACGCCGCCCAGATCGCCGACCAATCGAAATTCACTTGTCGCTCCCCGTTCGATTCAAGACCGGCGCGGCCACCCGGCCGCGCCATGGCGCGTGGTCACGCTCACATCTTCGGCGGCTCGGCGCCGAACCACTTCTTGTAGATCTGCGCGTAGCGGCCGTCGGCCTTGATCTTCACGAGCGACGCATTGACCTTCGGCACGAGCGGGCTGCCCTTCGGGAAGCCGATCCCGTACTTGTCGCCGCTGACCGGCTGGCCCGCGACCTGCACCTTGCCCTTGCCTTCGTTGTTCACGAAGAACAGCACGTTCGGCGTATCGTGCATCGCCGCGTCGACGCGGCCGGCTTCCAGCGCGAGATAGGCCTGGTCGATGTTCGGGAACTGACGGACCTCCTTCGGCTTCAGGTGCGCCTTGATCCAGTCGATCGTCGCGGTGCCCGTCTTCGCGGCGATCACCTTGCCGTTCAGGTCGTCGATCGACTTGATCGACGTATTGCCGGCTTGCACCATCGCGGCGAGCCCGCTGTCGTAGTACGGCGCGGAGAAGTCGATCGCCTTCTTGCGCTCTTCCTTGATGGTCATCCCGGACAGCGCGACGTCGATGTTCTGCGTCTGCAGCGCCGGGATCAGGCCCGCGAAATCCATCGGCTGGATCGTGTATTTCCAGCCCTGGTCCTTCGCGATCTCGGCCCACAGGTCGAGATCGAAGCCGACGTACTTGTCGCCCTGCTTGAACTCGAACGGCATGAACGACGTATCGGTCCCGACGACGAGCGTCTTGGTGTCCGCGTGCGCGAGGCTGGCGCCGAGCGCGGCAGCAACCGCGACGGCTTTCAGGAAGGAACGGCGACTCATGGCATTTCTCCGCATGGTTGAGCGATGTAACCGGCCGGCTGGCCGGGGAACGACGACATCAAGCCGCACCGCAACATGCGATGTTGAATTAGACCTTAGTGCAACAAGTGTTGTCAATGGCGATACTACGACAACAAAAAAGTCCGCAACAAATAAATGCATCGAGGCAAACCCGCGGCGCGCGGCGCGGATAGATCGGAGGAAAGCGGCGGCGGGGGGCGACATGCACGGGGCGGGCGTGCAGGCGGGCTCGAGGCAAAGGGCTGAAGGGAAGGTTGCAGCGGCTGGCGCGGGCCGGCACGACGGCCGTCCAGCGCAACGCGTGCGGCAGGATGACGACCGCGCCATCGCTGCCCGCACATCGGTTTGCGCGGACGGCCGGCGATTCAACCAGCCGCCTCGGCGGGACGACCGTGGGCGCCAGGCCGGCAACCGCCGGCGCGGCTCAACGCAGATTGCGGAATTCGCGCGGCATCGCCGAACGACGGCGCACCGATGCCGCGCCGCTCACGCCGCGACTCCGCTCGCCTGATGCGACACGAGCCGCGCATACGCGCCCTGCCGTGCCAGCAGCTCCGCGTGGCGGCCGGCCTCGATCACGGCGCCCTGCTCCATCACGAGGATCAGGTCGGCATTGCGCACGGTCGACAGGCGGTGCGCGATGATGATCGACGTGCGCTGCGTCATCAGGTCCTCCAGCGCCGCGCGGATCTGCTGCTCGCTGATCGTGTCCAGGTGCGACGTCGCCTCGTCGAGGATCAGCACCGGCGCATCCTTCAGGAACGCGCGTGCGATCGCCACACGCTGGCGCTGGCCGCCCGACAACTGCACGCCGCGCTCGCCGACGCGCGTCGCGAGCCCGTCCGGCAGTCGCGCGACGAAATCGCCGAGCGCCGCGTGGTCGATCGCGCGCTGCACGTCCTCATCCGACGCGTCGTTCGCGGCGAGCCGGATGTTCGCCTCGAGCGTGTCGTTGAACAGATAGGTGTCCTGCGCGACGAGCGCGATGTGCTGCCGCAGGTCGTCGAGCCGCAGATCGCGCAGATCGACGCCGCCGAGCGTGACACGGCCCTGCTGCGGGTCCCAGAAACGCAGCAGCAGGCTCGCGACCGTCGACTTGCCGGCGCCCGACGCGCCGACCAGCGCGACCGTGCTGCCGGGCGGCACCTCGAAGCTCACGCGGTCGAGCGCGGGCACGCTGCGCCCCGGATACGTGAACGACGCCGCGTCGAACCGCACCGCCGGATTGCCGGGCATCGCATGCGCACCGTCGGTCACCGTCACGGGTTCCTTCTCCAGCGCGCGCAAGCGGCGCGCCGACGCGATCGTGTCGGCAAGCTGGCGCGCGACCTGGCCGATTTCGGCCACCGGCATGAACGCGGCCACCGCGACCAACACCAGCAGCGGCAACGACTCGCGCGGGAACCCGCCGCGTGCGCACCACCACGCGCCGAGCGCCGCGACCGCCAGCCCGCCGAGCCCGCTGGCGACTTCCAGCGCGGCGCTTTGCGTCGACAGATCGTCGAGCAGCTTCGCGCGCTGCCGGCGATACGCGTCGACTTCGGCCACGAATGCCGCGCGCCGGCGCGCGATCGCCTGGAACGCGGTCAGTTCCGCGAGGCCCTGGATCGTTTCGGTCAGATGCGCGCCGAGTTGGCCGAGCGCGTCGCGCGCGCCGGTGCCGAGCCGGTCGACGTCGCGCCGGGCCAGCACGGGCGCGAGCCCAGCCCACAGCAGGAACGGCAGCAGCACGAGCGCGAGCGGCCATGCGACCGACGCGAGCAGCACCAGCACGCCGGCCGGCACGAGCACCGCGACGAACGCGGGCGCCAGCGTATGCGCATAGAAATATTCGACGGTCTCGACGTCCTGCGTCGCGAGCGACACGAGATCGCCGGAACGGCGGCGCAGCAGCCCGGCCGGCGCGAGCCGTTCGAGCGTCGCGAACAGCGCGATGCGCATTTCCGCGAGCAGCCGGTACGCCATGTCGTGCGCGAGCCACGATTCGAGCCAGTGCAGCACGGCCGCGACCGGCGCGATCACGAGCAGCGCGGTCACCAGCCCCGTGCCGACGTGACCGCTCGGCACCGCGCCGACCACCCGCGCGCCGAGCACGCCGACGCCGATGAACGCGAGCACGCGGCCGATCCCGAACAGCACGGTCAGCACCACCTTGCCCTTCCACGGACGCACGAAGCGCAGCAGGGTCTGCAACGTTTCCGGCCAGCCGATCGTCGCCGCGTCGTCGTTCAGCGGCCGCACCTGCGGGCCCGACGACGCGCGGGCGGTCGTGCCCGCCGCCGCCGTCGCGCCGACGGACTCGGCGACCGCTTCCAGTTGCGGCCCCATCAGCCGGCGATACGGGCCGTCGCGCGCGATCAGCGCCGCATGCGTCCCTTCGTCGACCACCTGCCCCTGGTCGAGCACCAGGATGCGATCGGCGCCGATCACGCTGGACAGCCGGTGCGCGAGCACGAGCGTCGTGCGCCCGCGCGTGAGCCGGTCGAGCGCCTGCTGGATCAGCGCTTCGTTTTCCGCATCGACCGACGACAGCGCCTCGTCGAGCAACAGGATCGGCGCATCGCGCAGCAGCGCGCGGGCGATCGCGATGCGCTGGCGCTGGCCGCCCGACAGCATGAGCCCGCGTTCGCCGATGCGCGTCGCGTAGCCGTCGGGCAGCGCCGAGATAAAGTCGTGCGCATTGGCCGCGCGCGCGGCAGCGATCATGTCCGCGTCGCTCGCGTCCGGGCGACCGAGCCGCAGATTGTCGGCGACGCTGCCGTCGAACAGCGTCGCATCCTGCGCGACGACCGCGATCATCTCGCGCACCTGGTCGGCATCGAGCGTGCGCACATCGTGGCCGCCGATCCGGACCGCGCCGCCCTGCGCGTCGTGCTGGCGCAGCAGCAGGCGCACGATGGTCGACTTGCCGGCCCCGCTCGGCCCGACGATCGCGACCGTCTCACCCTCGCGCACGGTGAAGCTCAACGCCGCATGGGCATCCGCGCGGCGCCCCGGATACGCGAAGCTGACGTGATCGAACGCGATCTCCGGCCGCAGGCCGGGTACGCGCGGTGCGTCGACGGAAGGGGCATGGCTGCCCGCGTCGAGCAGCGCATGGATCGCATTCGCCGCCGACTGGCCGATCATCCCCTGATGCAGCACCGCGCGCAGGTCGCGCAGCGGCCGGAAGATCTCGCTGCCGGCCATCAGCACGATCAGCAGCGCTTCGAGGCTCATGTCGCCGTGCCGCACGCGCCACGCGCCTACCGCGATCGCCGCGGCCGCGCCGAGGCCGGTGCCCAGATCCGTGAAGAGCCGCGTCAGCAGCCCGAGCGCGAGCACCCAGAACGTGCTGTCCGACAGCGCCCGCGCCTTCGCGGCCAGCTTCGCGCCGAACGCGGTGCTCTGCCCGAACGCCTTCAGCGTCGGCAGGCCCTGCACCGCGTCGAGAAACTCCTCGCCGAACGCCTTGAACGCGGCCGAACGGGCGAGCGCCGCGCGCTTGTCCGCACGATGCACGAGCTGCGGCAGCGCGAGCGTGACGAGCGCCGCGACCAGCAGGACCGCGGCCGTCGGCACGTCCCACCACGCGAGCACCGCGAAGATCATCAGCGGCGCGCACGCGGCGATCACGAGTTGCGGCAGGTAGACGCCGAAGAAGGTCTGCAACTGCTCGACGCCGTCGACGACGGCCAGCATCACGCCGCCCGTGCGTTCGCCGCTGAACCATGCGGGGCCGAGCGCGGCGATCCGGTCGAACAGCCGCGCGCGCAGCGTGGCTTGCACGCGGCCGGCCGTGTGCTGCGCAAGCACCGTGCGGCGATGATCGAGCCACGCACGCAACAGCACACAGGCCGCCGTTGCAACGACGGCTTCGCCGATGCTGCGCGCCGGCGCGCCGGAAAAAACCAGCGCCAGCACGCGGCCGAGGAATACGAAGCGGAGGATGCCGACACCCATCGCGAGCAGCCCGAGCGCGACGGCCGCCGCCACCCGCCAGCGCAATCCCGCCATCATTGCCCATAGTCGTCGGTCGAAATACATGAAGCCTCCAGTCGGTGTTTCGTTGCGTTTTTCTTGACCGGATCGAGGCTACCCGCGCCGCCCGCGCGCGGCAAAAGATGATTTTTCAACGGGTGTTGAGTCAACTACAATACCCCGCATGTCGCACCTTCCTCCCCTCAGCGCACTGCGTGCTTTCGAGGCGGCCGTCCGCCTCGGCGGGTTCGCGCGCGCGGCGGTCGAGCTGAACGTGTCGACCAGCGCGGTCAGCCACCAGATCCGTTCGCTCGAGGAATCGCTGGGTGCAAGGCTGCTCGAACGCAGCACGGGGCTCGGCGGCATCAGCCTCACGCCGGCCGGTACGCGCCTGCTGCCGGCCGTCAGCGATGCGCTGTCGCGTCTCAACGACGCGTGCGCCGAGATTCGCGGCACCGCGCAACGGCTCACCGTATCCGCCAACGCGCCGTTTTCGTCGATGTGGCTCGCACGCCGGCTGGCGGAATTCTCGTCGCTTCATCCCGATACCCCGCTGCATGCGGTGGTGCTCGACGACGAGCCGGATTTCGCGCGCAGCGGCGTCGACCTCGCGATCGTGCACGTGCCCGCGCACCGGCTGCGCGCCGACGACGACGTGCTGATGCGGGAAACCGTGTTTCCGGTCTGCAGCCCCGAGCTGTTTCCGTACGCATCGGGGTACGTCTGCCGCTCGCGGCTGCTGCAGGAGATGCACGAGGACAGCCCCGAGATCGACTGGCGCAACTGGGCGGTGCATTTCGGCTTGCCGGACGACTTCGACACGAAGATCGTCCGTTACAGCAGTTTCAGCCAGGTGATCGGCGCGGCCGTCGGCGGCGCGGGCATTGCGCTCGGCCGCGTGCCGCTGATCGAGCCCGAACTGCGCAGCGGGCGTCTGGTGCCGCTGGTGCCGGGCCTCTCGCGCGATGCGTCATGGCGCTTCGTGTTACGCCGCCATCCGTCGACGCGACACCGGCTGCTCGATCCGTTGATCGCGTTCCTGCGCAGCGAAGCGGACGCGCCGCCGTTCGTCTCGAAGAAGGTTGCGCCCGCATCCAATGACAGTCACGCACGAGGCGCGGGCGGCGCCTGACGAGAGCCGGCATGCCAGGCCGCTTACGGTGTGGCGAAGAACAGCGCGACGATGCACGCCATGCCGCCGAACCACACGAGCGAACGCAGCGACGCCCAGTTCAGCAGGTACATCAACGCATAGACGATGCGGATCGCGACGAACGCCATCGCGAGCTGGTCGACGCGATGCACGTTCGCGCCGTTGTGCCACGCCACCACCAGCGCGGCGGTGAACAGCGCGAGCGCTTCCCACGCATTCTGATGGGCGGCCTGGGCGCGGGCCCGCCAGCCTTCGAGCTTCGCCAGGTAGTCGCGCGGCGCGCAGTTGTCGTACCCCTTGCGGGCCTTGGCGAGAAACGTCATCGGGAACGGCAACAGCGCCACGATGAACAGGCACAGCTGGGACGTCGTCATCAAAGTCTCCTCCGTTATGATTACATTGATCAATGACAAGATCGCCGAGAGCTTAGCATTGCGCCGTGCCGTTCGGGCACCGGTTTTCTAGATGGGAGACTCGGCCGCGCAGGCCGCCGGGGAAGGCGCCCGGGCCGCGACGACACCAAAATTTCCACCAAATCGTCGACAAATACGTTAATTAAAACTGGTCGAACACCAATAAGATAGCGCTCGACACTGGCTTGACGCGCCATCGCGCCAGCCGGCCCGTTTCCCTCCGCGCCGCCGTGCGCCGAACGACATCCGACCCGAGCCCTTGCCATGCCCCGTCCCATCGTCGCCCATATCCGCCCCGACGCCGTCCGCCACAACCTCGACTTCATCCGCCGCACCGCCGCGCAATCGCGCGTGTGGGCCGTGATCAAGGCCAACGCGTACGGCCACGGCATCGAACGGATCTACCCGGGCCTCGCGGCCGCCGACGGCATCGCGCTGCTCGATCTCGACGAAGCCGTGCGCGTGCGCGAACTCGGCTGGGACAAGCCCGTGCTGCTGCTCGAAGGCGTCTTCGAGCCGGCCGACGTCGAGCTGGCCGATCACCACCGGCTGACGGTCGCCGTGCATTGCGACGAACAGCTCGACCTGCTGATCGCCGCGAAGCCGCGGCAGCCGATCGACATCCAGCTCAAGATGAATTCCGGCATGAACCGGCTCGGCTACCGGCCGGCCGCGTTCCGCGCCGCGTGGGAACGCGCGGCGAGTGCGCCGTCGATCGGCAAGATCACGCTGATGATGCATTTCGCGAACGCCGACGAAGGCGAGGTCGACTGGCAACTCGACCAGTTCGACGCGACCACGGCCGGGATTCCGGGCGAGCGCTCGGTGTCGAATTCGGCGGCCGTGCTGTGGCATCCGCGCGCGCACCGCGACTGGGTGCGACCCGGCACGATCCTGTACGGCGCGTCGCCGACCGGCGCGGCGCGGCATATCGCCGACACGCCGCTGATGGCCGCGATGACGCTGAGCAGCAAGATCATCGGCGTGCAGACGCTCGCGCCCGACGAAACGGTCGGCTACGGCCGCCGCTTCACGGCCGACCGGCCGATGCGGATCGGCGTGGTCGCATGCGGCTACGCAGACGGCTATCCGCGCCACGCGCCGACCGGTACGCCGATCGCGGTGGACGGCGTGATGACGCGCGTCGTCGGCCGCGTGTCGATGGACATGCTGACCGTCGACCTGACGCCGTGCCCGAACGCGGGCATCGGCTCGCGCGTCGAGCTGTGGGGCGACCAGGTGAAGGTGGACGATGTTGCGGAAGCCAGCGGCACGATCGGCTATGAGCTGATGTGCGCGCTCGCGCGCCGCGTGCCGGTCGTGATCGTGCCGCCCGGTGCGGCGAGCGTGCAGCCAGCGCTGCGGACGGGCAGCTACGGGCGCTGACCGGCGTCGCTGCTGCAGTGCGGCGGTGCGCAACCGCGTCGCCGCGCATACCGTGTACTTACCTGCGGGCTGCCTTGGCGGCCTGTCTGCGTTTATGGCGCCCCGCCGACGCGCACCAGCGACGATGCGATACGTCGTTGCGCGTTGCTCACAACGACGCGATACGACGCGCTCCCCGCCCGCCTCCGTCAACGCATCACGAACGCCACGTCGGCTTCCGCTTCTCGAGGAACGCGTCGATCCCCTCGCCCGCATCCTCTTCCATCATGTTGCGCGCCATCACGTCGCCCGCATACGCATAGGCTTCGTCGAGCGGCAACTCGCGCTGACGATAGAACATCTGCTTGCCATAACGCACCGCGGCGGGGCTCTTCGCGACGATCTCCGCGACCTTGCGCGCGACGGCCGCATCGAGCGCGTCCTCGGGCACGGCTTCGTTGACGAGCCCCCACGCGGCGGCCGTCGCCGCATCGACGAAGCGCCCGGTCATCAGCATGTCGAACGCGCGCTTGGCCGTGACGTTGCGGCTCAACGCGACGGCGGGCGTCGAGCAGAACAGCCCCACGTTGATGCCGGATACCGCGAAGCGCGCGGTATCGGCCGCGATCGCGAGGTCGCACGCGGCGACGAGCTGGCAGCCGGCCGCCGTCGCGATGCCGTGCACGCGCGCGATCACCGGCACCGGCAACGCGCGCATCGCGAGCATCACGCGGCTGCACTGCGCGAACAGCGTGCGGTAGTAGTCGAGTTCGGGCTTGCCGCGCATCTGTCGCAAGTCGTGCCCGGCGCAGAACGCCTTGCCTTCGGCGGCCAGCACGACGCAGCGCACGTGCGGATCGGCCGCCAGCGTGTCGAACGCATCGTGCAGGGCCGCGAGCATCGCTTCGGACAACGCGTTGAACTGCTGCGGGCGATTCAGGCGCAGCGTGACGACGCCGTCGTGCGCGTCGCGCAGCAGGATCGGCTCGGCAGTCTCGTGAATGGGTTCCATGGTGTTCCGCTCGACGGGGTTCGGCAGGTTTCGCGGCGAGGCGAACGAGCGTCCATCGCGCCCGCCCGCTCGCGGCATGTCGAGGAAATGGTCCTCCACATTCCGCACGGCGTCCAGCCGCGCCGCCGCATGCGCGTGCGTGGCGGCCTGCCGGCCACGGCGCAACGCGCGATGCCGCGCGAGCGTCAATGCCCCCGTTGCGCGGCTTCCGCACGGCCGGCCGCCCTCGCCGCCAGCGCGGCGATCGCGTAGGCGACGCCCCCGAGCGCCGCGACCGCCCACAGCGCATCGGTCAGATCCGGCAACAGGATCGTCGCGGCGCCTGCGATGGCCACGCCGAGCAGGCTGCCGGCCTGACGCGCCGCGTTGAGGAATCCGGATGCCACACCTGCCGCGTCGGCAGGCACCTGTTCGAGCACCGTCGCGATCATCGGCGCCACCGACAGCGCGGTGCCGGTACCGAATGCGGCCATGGCCATCCAGACCACTAGCCACGGCGCACGCAGCGCGAGCGCAAGCGCGATCGCCGGAACGGCCAGCGCCGCCATCGCGAGGCCGTTCGCCATCAGCGTGACGGGGCGAACCCGGCCATGCAGTTTTCCCGACAGCAGATTGCCGAGCGACAGGCTCAGCGCGAACGGCAACAACGTCAGCCCGATCTGCCGCGCGCTCATGCCGAAGCGTCCGTGCAGGTACAGGCTCAGCACGAACAGCAGCCCGAAGTAGCCGACATAGACGAGACTGCCCATCAGGTTCATCGCGACGAACACGCGATTGCGAAACCACGCGAGCGGCACCATCGGATGACGGGCACGCCGCTCGACGGCGACCAGCACGGCGGCCGCGAGCACGGCGATCAGCAGCGCGCACCGGACCTCGGTGGCGCCGGCGCCGCGCGTGGGCAATTCGATCACCGCGAAACACAGCGCGCCGAGCGCCGCCGCACCGACGCACTGGCCGACCCAGTCGAACTGGCGCACCTCCCGCGCGGCCGCTGCCCGAACCAGCGCCGCCGCGCCGGCAAAGGCGACCGCACCAGTCGGCACGTTGATCAGGAACGCGCTGCGCCAGCCGAAATCGTCGACGAGGAGCCCGCCAAGCACCGGCCCCACGGCGACCGCGACCGACGCGATGCCGGCCCACACCGCGATCGCCCGCGCCCGTTCGGCCGGCACGTCGAAGGTGCTGCGCACGATCGCGAGCGACGCGGGCAAGAACAGCGCGGCGCCCATGCCCTGCGCGAAACGCGCGGCCACCAGGAGCGCCACCGACGACGCGACGCCGCACGCCGCCGATGCACCGACGAACAGCGCCAGCCCGGCGAGATACACGCGCTTCGCGCCGAACCGGTCGGACAGCGCGCCGCCCGCGAGGATCAGCGCGGCGAAGCTGAGCGTATACGCGTCGACGATCCACGCGAGTTCCGCGACCGTCGCGCCGAGGCTCGTGCGCATTGCCGGCAGCGCCACGTTGACGATCGTCGAATCGAGCACCGCCATGAACATGCCGATCGCGACGAGCGCCAGCGTCAGGCGCTGCTCGCGCGCCGTCGGGCGGCCCGGCGCGGCCAGCGGAACGGTGGAAACGGGGACGGAAACGGAATGGCAATCGGACATGACACCTCCAGGCAGATGCCCGGAGTCTAGGACCCGGCGCGCGATGCGGAAAAGTGATAATTTCGCATTGGCCTGATGCAGATCTGCATCACCGATTCCCGTCCGCCGCCGCTTGCCCGATGACACAATCGATCCGTATGAACTGGGACAACGCCCGCTTCTTCCTCGCGCTGGCGCGCACCGGCACGCTGCGCGGCGCCGCGGCGCAGCTGAACGTCGATCAGGCAACGGTCGGGCGGCGGATCGCCGCGCTCGAGGACGAACTGTCTGCCCGGCTGTTTCTGCGCACGCCATCCCTCTATGTGCTGACGACCGCCGGCGAAGCGCTGCTCGAACCGGCCGAAACGATGGAACGCGCATCGCTGACGATCGAACGCCGCGTGATGGGGCTCGACGAGCAACTGGCCGGGTCCGTGCGCATCGCCACGACCGACACGCTCGGCAAGCGTTTCGTCGTGCCCGCAATCGCCAACTTGCGGCGCAGGCATGCCGGCATCGACGTCGTGTGCGTGACGTCGGCGCAAATCACCAACCTCACGCGCCGCGAAGCGGATCTCGCGATTCGCACGTTGCGGCCGGAATCGCCGGACCTGATCGTCAGGCGGCTCGGGCATCTCGAAACGGGCATCTATGCGTCACGCCGCTATCTGGCCGAACGGGGCGAACCGGTCGCGGGCAGCGCGTTCGACGGGCACGATCTGGTGATGTATCAGCAACCGGTGGTGCCGACGATGTGGGACGCGCTGTGCGGCGAACCGACTTCACGCGGCCGCGTGATGTTCCAGACCTCGTCGACGATGATGCTGGTGGAAGCCGCACTGGCCGGGCTCGGCATTGCGGAGCTGCCGTGCTTCCGCGCCGACACCGAGCCGGATCTAGTGCGGCTCATGCCGCAGCGGTGCAATCATTTCGACGTGTGGCTCGTCGCGCATGCCGATCTCTACAAGACCGCACGCGTGCAGGCGGTGATCGAAGCCGTCGTCGACGAATTCGCGACGGCGGCGGGCCGCTAACGGGCCGGTGCGTCAGCGCGGCTGGTACTCGCCATCGGCAGCAGACCAGCGAAACGTCCGGCGCCATTTGCCGCCGCGCTCTCGCAACTGCAAGTCGTGGAAGCCATCCGTCGACGTCGACAGCACGCTCAGCGCATTGCTGCCTTCCGTGATGTCGTGATCGCGCGTGCCGTCGCGATGCCAATCGCCGGCAATATCCCGGTAAAACATCATCGGCTGCGCGAACACGACGCGCAGCGTCTTGCCGTCGATCCGGAACAGGTACAGCGCCTCGAACGACGCACCACCGCCCGCATAGCCGATCGACCAGCCCGCCCGCACCCCGAACGCGGCATCGCCCGCCCGCAGCGTATACGGCGCGAGATCGAACCGCGACCACCGCTCGGGCCGTAACGCGACATCACGCGACTGCTTCGTCTGCTCGATGTAGTCGGGACTGTCGAGATTCGTGTCGCTCCAGTCGATCGCCTGTTCGAGCGGCTGTTCGGTCCGCGCGACGAGGCGCGGCACGCCGTCCGTACCGCGTTCGAACACGCCCAGCCAGACGAATTCCTTCCGGTCATCGGCCTCGGCGCGGCTCTCGAAGCCTTCGCAATCGGTGGGCGCACGGAATCGCAGCACCTCGCGCGCAATCTCGTCGGTCGGTGCCACGCACACGATCGCGACGAACGCCCCGGGGCGTTGCGGCCACGGTTTCGCGCCGACCAGCACGACACGCGCAAGCGGCTGGCCCGGGGCAAGCTGCGCCGCCAGCCCCTCCTTCGTGAAGCCGGGCGGCAGGTGCACGCCGAAACCGTCCGCTTCCGCGCCGCTCATGTCGCGCGCATACGCGGCACGGGCTTCGGGCGAACCGAGCTTCCCGGGCACTTGGTCGAGCGAATGCGCGGTACCGGCCGCGTGCGCGGGGAAGCCCGCGAATGCGGCGCCGATCGCGATGAGCCACGGCATCAAGCGAATTGTCATGCTGGAATGTCCTGTGAAGTAACGAGGCAACGTACTGCGACGCCGCACATGCAATCGTGTGCGTGACGACCGGATCGGCCCGCCGTGCCATGTGAGCGCCATGATGTTCTACTTGCCGGGTGCGACAAGTTTCAGCGCGCAGCGGGCGGTCACGTCCGCTTGCGCCCGCTGCGCCACATGCGAACGCCCGACCGCAACTGACCGACCCCGCCGACGAAAAAGACCGCGCCCATCACGCCGAACGCCAGCACATCGCCCCAGATCGCGCCGAACGTGTTCATCCGCGCGGTCGTCCTCGGCGCGTCCGGCGCATAGCGCACTTCGACCGTCGCGCCGTCCTCGACGCTGACGGCGCCGCCCTGCGCATATTCGACGTGCTCGCCCGCGAGCGTCGTGAACGCGATCTCCGGATGATGCGGACCCGCGTTCAGCTTGAGCACGCGCCCCGGCACGACGACCGACGTTCGCAGGAATTCGCGTGTCGACTGCGCATACAGCGCGACGCCGATCAGCATGCACGTGCCCACGATGGTAAAAACGATGCCCTTCGCGATCCGCCACTCGATGTGCTGCGCAGCGGGTCGCCCGATTTCGGATGCCATCTGCTTCGTTCCGCTCCTGATGTTCGTCAATGCCGGGCGCGCGGCACACGATGCGCCGCCACGCCGCCCTCGGCATCCGGCAGGATACGGACATCCCGGCACGCTGTAAATTGCGTCCGCAAGCGGCTCGCCGGCCGCGCGCGTCAGCCCGCGAGCTTCTTCAGCGCGTCGAGCACCGCGTCGCCCTTGAACGGTTTCACGATCCAGCCCTTCACGCCGGCGGCCTTGCCACGCTCCTTCATCGCCGGGCTGCTTTCGGTCGTCAGCATCACGACGTTGACCGCCGTGTTCGCCAGTTCGCCGCGAATCTTCTCGACCATCGTCAGGCCGTCCATGTTCGGCATGTTCACGTCGCTGATCACGAGACGCACGCCGGGCGTCGCCTTGAGCTTCGCGAGCCCGTCCTTGCCGTCGACGGCCGTCGCGACGTCGAGCCCGTGATTGCGCAGGAAGCCTGCCACTTCGTCGCGCACCGTGCCCGAATCGTCGACCACCAGAATCTTTGCCATGTCGTATTCCCCTTTCGTCGTTGCTGACTTCAACATTCAAAACAGTTCGAGTTCGCCCGCCTCGACCATCGGCCCGACGTCCTGCACCGATTCGCGGAAATCCTCCGGCGACCAGCTCAGGCTGAACACGAAACGCTGGTCGAGACGGACCGAACGCCCCGATGCCGGATCGGTCATCCGGTACTTGAAACAGAGCTGCGGACAGTCGCCGCCGAACGAGATGAACTTCTGCTTGTGATTGACGACGAGCGGCACCTGCACCGGATGGCGCGCCAGCGCCTCGGCGTCGCCGAGATAGCGGTTCTTGAACGCGCCCCACACGAGGTTGGTCAGCTCGCCGAGCACGCTGTTCACGTCGCGGAAATCCGGCGCGCGGCCGCCGTCGCGCGTGCCGCCGAGCATGTCGAGCAGCGGCTGCTCGCTCGTCTGCAGCAGCATGTAGCCGCGGCACCATGCGCTTTCGAGCGCGATCAGGCTGAACACCTCGCCGAAGATGATCTGGTCGCGCACGATGCACGGCGTGTCGTGCTCGATCGTCATCCCCGGGAACAGGCTGTCGATGCGCGCCTCGGTGATCTCCGAGATGCCGCGCACCAGCGCGTTCGGGTAGTCGCGGCTGAACAGGTATTCGTCGATCGCGCGCGCGAGCGGCGTCATGTCGTCGGCGACGTAGGCCGCGCACGCGACCCGCGCGAGTACATCGGGCAGCCCGTCGCGCGACGCCAGCGATTCGCGGCGCAGGATGATCGGCAGTTCCGGGCGCAGCGCGTCGATCTGCGTCGCGATGATCGCGCTCTCGACTGGCGAGCCGCCGTAATCCTCGGCCAGCAGGATCGCGCCGAGGTCGATGTTCGAGCGCAGCACCTTCAGCAGCCGGCTGCGCCGCACGGTCAGGCCGACCAGGTTGTGGGCGTCGCAGAAACGCTTGATCGCATCGGCGTGCACGCGGCTGTCATCGAGCACGAGCACCTTGCTGACGGGTTGGTCTTCGGTCATCTCATCGATTCCTGATGGTCGGTCAGAACAGTTCGAGCTCGCCGCCGGTGTCCACCGCGGCCGTTTCCGGCACGTGGAAATCGACCGGCGCGTTCGCGCACACGCACAGCGTCGCGCCGACCCGCACGTCGCCGTCGAGCGTCAGGTCGTACGCGGCCACGTAATCGGGTGCGAGCGCATGCAGGTAGTCGACGCTCGCGCCGCTCAGCAGGTAAGGCGTCGACATCCCGAGATCGGGAAACGGCGTGGTCAATGCCTGGTTGATCGCGCCGCAACACAGGTTCGCGACTTCCATGAACGCGTCGGTCAGCGGCCGCTGGCTGTTCGTGCCCGCCGTCGCGCCGGCGAAATGGCGGCGCGTCGCGTCGTCGTCGCTGAAACGCAGCGCGAGCAGCAGGCGGAAATGCAGCGCCGAGATCGTCAGCACGACCACATACTCGGGCACCTTCGGCTTCGATCGCGGCTTCGCGTGCCCCCGATCGGGCGCGTCGGGGTCGTGACCGGCGGCCGGCCGGATGTCGCACGCGCCGCCGGCGGCGAGCCGCGTGCGCGCGGCATCGAAGAAGATCCGCTCGAAACCCGCCCTCGCCTGCGCGCTGATCACGCGGCCTCTCCTTCGATCCGCGCATGCAGTTGCCCGGCCAGCGTCTCGACGGTCGCGAGCGCGGCCGTGATCATCTTGCCGCCGGCCTGGATGTCCTGGAACGTCGCGGCCGTCACGAGATCGTTGCGGTTCAGGCTGTCGCGATAGCTGTTCGACAATTGCTGCGAGCGCGCGGCCAGCCCGCGCACCTCGCTCGCGACGATCGAGAAACCGCGCCCGGCCGCGCCCGCGCGCGCCGCCTCGATCGACGCGTTCAGCGACACGATCGACACGTGCGCGACGATCGCCGACAGTTCCTGGTTCTTCGCGCGCATGTCCTGGTTCTGCGTGGTCAGCGAGATCATCTGTTCGTGCCAGCGCTCGAACGTGGCGGCCAGCCCGCGCAGGCGCGCGGCTTCGTCGGCGATCTTCATCGCATGCTGCGCGAGCGCCGCGCGGTCGGCCGACAGCGCCTGCAACGCGTCGCGCTGCGCGCCGTTGGTCGAGGTCTCGCGCGTCAGCGCCTCCCCGAGCTGCGCCTCGCGTTGCGCCCATGCGTCGGCCGCTTCCGCATGCGCGGACGCCGCGTCATCTGCGCGTGCGGCGGCTGCGTCGAGCGCGTCGTGCAACGCGTCGGCCTCGCGCGCCAGCGTCGCGACGAGCCGTTGGCGCATCGCACGAAACACGATCGCCGCCGCCATCGCGACGATCACGCCGCCCGCCAGCGCGGCGGCCATCTGAGTCATCCACGCCTGCACGATCACGCCGTCACTCCGCTGCGTCGATATCCGCGACGCGTGTGCGTTGCGCGTGCCCCGTGCCGGGCGCGGCGCCGTCCGCCGCGAAGCGCGCGGGCAGCGACACGATCGTCTCGAACGCGCGATACGGGGCACCGACGCGATCGTCGGTGAAGCGCAGCGCGATATCGCCGCCGTCGCGCTTCAGGAAATTGCGCACCGCGTCCATGCCGACGCCGCGCCCCGATACTTCGGTCACCGTCTGCGCGGTCGAGAAGCCCGGCCGGAAGATCAGCTCGGCGACGTCCTCGTCGGACAACGCCGCTTCGCTTGCGGCATCGATCCAGCCGCGCTCGCGCGCGATGCCGCGAATCCGGTCGAGCGCGAGGCCGCGGCCGTCGTCGGCGAGCACGAACCACAGTTCGCCGCCGCCCACGCCGACCGCGATGTCGATCGTGCCGGATGCCGGCTTGCCGGCCGCGCGCCGCGCGTCGGATGACTCGATCCCGTGGTCGATCGCATTGCGCAGCAGGTGCATGAACACGTTCTTCAGCGTCGCGACGATCTCGCTGCGCACGCGCTGGCCGTGGCTGTCGATATGCACGACGGGCGCCGGCTTGCCAAGCTCGGCCGCGAGCGACGGCAGCGATTCGATCACGCCGCCGAGCGCTTCGCCGATCCCTTGCGTGCCGAGCTGGCTCAGCATGCGGCGCACCGCATCGCGCGCCGCGTGCCAGTCGGACGCGTTGGCCGGATCGGCGCCATCCAGCACCCGCAGGCTCTCGCTGATGTGCGCACGCTCGACCATCAGGAAATCGGCGCCGTTCTGCGCCGGCTCGCCGCTACGGCCGAGCGTGACCGCGTTGATCGTCGCGTAGTGGTCGACGGCCTCGCGTACGCGCGCCAGATCCTCCATCAGCGCGTCGCGGTTCCACTCGGGGCCGCTGTCCGCGCGGCGCAGCGATTCGTACGCCTGCTCCGCTTCGTGGACGATGTTAGTCAGATGCTGAAGGCTGTACGTGCGCGCATTGCCCTTGATCGTATGCATGTTGCGGAACAGCGCCGCGACGATCGAATGATCGACGCGCTCGTGCTGGCGAATCATCCTCTCGTTCTCGCTGAGGAAGCCCTTCGCGCTGTGCACGAAGTCGTGGAACTTGTCCTGGCTGATCGACAGAATCTCGCCGATCATCTCGAGGCGGCGCTGCTGTTCGCCGGCCTGCGCGGTCAGCTCGCGGATCTCGGTCACGTCGCGCACGCACAGCATCAGGCGCACCACCGTGTCGGTCTCGTCGGTGATCGCCGACCAGCTCAGGTCGAGCCACTTCTCGCGGCCGTCCGGCATCCGCTTCGCGACTTCGTTGACGAGCAGGTGTTCGTTGAACCCGAAGTTCATGCTATCCTCGCCGAGGCACGCGTGCACGGCCGCGTCGACCTGCGAGCGCGCGTCGGCGCCGATCGCCGAATCGTCGAACACGAGCGCCATCAGGTCGCGGCCGGCGATGTCGTTCGTCTCGAAGATGGTTTCGAGGTACGCCGAATACTCCGCGTGCACGACGCCGCCCTCGACGACGGTCAGGATGCCCTGCTGCATGTTCTGCAGCATCGCCTGGATGTCGGCCGTCTTCTGCTTCAGTTGCGCGGCGTTCTCCTGGATCTTCCCGATCATCCCGTTGAACGCGACGATCGAATGGCCGATCTCGTCCATCCGGCCCACCGGCACGCGGCGCGTGAAATCCTGGCTCGTCGCGATCTCGCTCATCGCCGTCTGCATCCCGATCAGCGGGCGCGTGATCTGGCGATACAGCACGAAGCCGAGCGCGGTCAGCAGCACGATCACCGTGCCGGCGACGCCCGCGATCGCGGTCGCCGTGGTCGCGAGCATCCCGTTCAGCGCGCCGATCGCGTCGTCCTTCTGGCGGTTCTTCTCGACGCGCAGCGTGTCGACGATGCTTTCGAGTTCATCGCGATACTGCGCGACGTTCGCGAACAGGTAGGCCTGCGCCATCTCGGCCTTGCCGTCCGTCTTCATCTTCACGGTGTCGGCGATCGCCGCGAAATAGTTCGCGGCGCTGTCCTTCGCCTGCGCGACGAGCCCGACCTGCGCCTGGCCGACCGCCGATTTCGCCTGCGCGTCGAGTGCGGCGCGCAGCGCGGCCTGCTTCGCCTTCAGCTCGTCGCGCGCCTGGGCGGCGGTGTTCGCGTCGGGCGCGTAGACGAGCGTCATCGTCGCGATCTGGATGTTCTTCACATCGGCGACGAGATCCGCCGACGCGAGCGCGCTCGGCACGATTCCCTGGGTGACCTGACGCACCTCGGATGCGCTCTTGCGCGTCTGGTACACGGCGTAGATGCCGATCGCGGACAGCGCGAAGAACGTCAGGACGACTAGCAGCGTAATGCGATGACGGATGGTCATGAGTACAGCTCCCCGCAGCGATCCGGGTTCGATCGCCCTTTGGTCTATTGAAAGAATGTGAGCGCCGAATTATCGGGGATGGTGTATGACTGTCCGATGACCGAAAATCAATCGGCCATTGAGGAAATCGCAATGATTAATTGCAGGGAGAAAAGGCTAAAGTTCTTATTGGACGGGCCGTTAACTGTTGGCCCGGGTGTCCCGTCCGGCTTGCCCGGTGACCTAGGCAAATCGGATCTGGATATTCATTCTTTTATTTCTCGATCCGACAATTCAATCCGGTCGAATACCGGTAAAACGTTTGCGCATTCGCTTGCTGCCGCAACGTCAAATGCATCCGCTCTCGTCTGAAATCGCGGGTCGCGACGCGAGCGCGTTTTCAAACTCCGGGTCTATTGGTCCGATCAGAGGTGCCAGCCACGCCCACTGCTCCAGCGCCGGCTCGTTCGCGCTCACTGCGCTGCGACGAGGTTCATGGGAACCGCGAGCGCCGAATCCCGCGTCGTTGGGAAGCCGTTCAGCTTTGGCATCGTCGGCTTCAAATCTTTTCGTCGAATTCATCGGATCTCCCGGTGTGTCGGTGGTCGCACCCGATTCTGACAAAAAACTTTCAAGCCGGTCAATTCATTCCTGGCGAGAAAGAATCAATCGCAATCCGGCGATTCACCTCGCCCCGCCGGGCGTTCTAGACTGTCGGATCACTCCCCCAACCGGACCCACGCGATGACCGACGTCCTGCCGCTGACCACCGATCCCGATTCCGGCCTGCAGTACCGTTTACGCCCGGCCGCCGGCCGCCCCGCCGCCCGCCTGTTGCTGCTGCACGGCGTCGGCGGCAACGAAACCAACCTGCTGAACGTGGCCGACGTGATCGATCCGCACATCGAAATCGCGTTCCTGCGCGGCCCGCTGACGTTCGGGCCCAGTCAGCATGCGTGGTTTCCGGTGCGTTTCGGTCCGAACGGCCCTGAAATCGATGCGGCGCGCGCGGACGAGAGCCGCGTGCAACTGATCACGCTGCTGCATGCGCTGCGCGCGCGGGATGGCGCCGCGCCCGCGTTGCCGACCGTGATCGCCGGCTTCAGTCAGGGCGGCATCATGAGCGCGAGCGTCGGCCTCACGTCGCCGGGCGACGTCAGCGCGTTCGCCGTGCTGTGCGGGCGCATCCTGCCGGAAATCGATCCGCTGATCGCGCCGCGCGATGCATTGAGCACGCTGCACGCGCTGGTGATGCATGGCCGCTTCGACGACAAGCTGCCCGTCTCGTGGGCGGACAAGGCCGACGCGAAGCTGACGGCGCTCGGCGTCGCGCACGACACGCGGCTGTATGCGGCCGGCCACGAGCTGACCGCGGAGATGGCCGGCGATTTCGGCCGATGGGTCGGTGAGCGCACCGGGTTGAACCCAACTTGATCCAAACGTACCGGGGGCGCCGGCCCGCGAACGAACCGGCGCCCCCGGGTGCATCACGTCACGCGTTTTGCGCAGGGTCCGCCACGCCACGCACGGATGCAGGCATCGCCGCCGCCCGCTCGCGCTCGGCGCCGCGTTTCGCCAGCTTCCAGCCGATCACCAGCGCGAGCACGACGACGGGAATCGTCGCGATGGTCCACGTGCCGCCCGGATAGTCGAACGCCATCAGCACCAGCACGCCGACCAGGAAAGCGAGCGTGAGCCACGACGTGAATGGTGCGCCCGGCATCCGGAACGACACGGCCTTCATCTCGCCGCGATCGACCGCGCGGCGGAACAGGATCTGGCACATCACGATGAAGCCCCACGTCGTGATGATCCCGAGCGACGCCATGTTCAGCACGATCTCGAACGCCTGGGCCGGCACGATGTAGTTGAGCGGCACGCCGATCGCGTTGATCGCGACCGTGATCAGGATGCCGCCGTACGGCACGCCGCGCGCGTTCATCCGCGACACGAAACGCGGCGCCGAGCCGCCCATCGCGAGCGAGCGCAGCACGCGGCCCGTCGAATAGAGACCGGAATTCAGGCTCGACAGCGCGGCGGTCAGCACCACGACGTTCATCACCGTGCCGACGTACGGCACGCCGAGCTTGCTGAAGAACGTGACGAACGGGCTTTCGTGCGCGCTGTACGCGGTCCACGGCAGCAGCATCGTCAGCAGCACGACCGAGCCGACATAGAACAGCGCGATGCGCCACATCACGCTGTTGATCGCCTTCGGCAGCACCTTGCGCGCGTCAGCCGTCTCGCCCGCGGCAACACCGACGAGCTCGATGCTCGCGTACGCGAACACGACGCCCTGCACGATCAGCACGGCCGGCAGGATGCCGTGCGGGAAGATCCCGCCGTGATCCGCGACGAGATGCAGCCCCGTCATCTGCCCCGCCACCGGATGGCCGCTCGCGAGAAACACCGCGCCGACCGCGAGAAACACCGCAAGCGTGCCGACCTTGACGAGCGAGAACCAGAACTCCATCTCGCCGAACACCTTCACGCCGATCATGTTCATCACCGACACGATCCCGAGCGCGCCGAGCGCGAACACCCATTGCGGCACGTCGGTGAACACGGCCCAGTACTTCATGTAGATCGCGACCGCGGTGATGTCGACGATGCCGGTCGTCGCCCAGTTCAGGTAGTACATCCAGCCCGCGACGAACGACGCGCGTTCGCCCATGAACTCCCGTGCGTACGACACGAAGCTGCCGCTGGTCGGCCGGTGCATCACGAGCTCGCCGAGCGCGCGCATGATCAGGAACGCGAACACGCCGCACACGAGATACACGAGCGCGAGCGCCGGCCCCGCGCTTTGCAGGCGGCCGCCCGCGCCGAGAAAGAGGCCGGTGCCGATCGCACCGCCCATCGCGATCATCTGCACGTGCCGCGGCTTCAATTGCTTCGCATAGCCGGCTTCGTGCGACGCGAACATCGCATCGGGGTCGGCATGCACGGCATCCGCGCCGCCGGCCGGGCCGGCCGGGCGCTCGCTGGGGTGTGTCATCGTGAGTCTCCGTTGTTTGTAGATGTGTCGCGCCCCGCTCCGGGGGCGCTTTCGGTACGGCTGCCGAACCGGCCGGCGTCAGAACGCCCGCGGCCGGATCAGCGCTTCGGGCTGCAGCGCTTCGTCGAGTTGCGCGTCGGTCATCAGTTCGTGCGCCAGCACGACCTCGCGGATCGATTTGCCGGTCGCATGCGCTTCGGCGGCCACGGCGGTCGCGCGCTTGTAGCCGATGTACGGGTTCAGCGCGGTCGCGAGCGCGACCGAGCGCTCCATCGTTTCGCGCAGCCGCTGGGGATTCGCGGTGATGCCGCTCACGCATCGCTGCGCGAGCGTCGTGCAGGCGGCCGTCAGGTGGCTGAAGCTGCGGAACAGCGCGCTCGCGATCACCGGTTCGAACGCGTTGAGCTGAAGCTGGCCGGCCTCGGCCGCGAAGGTGATGGTCAGGTCGTTGCCGAACACCTCGAACGCGACCTGGTTGACGACTTCCGGGATCACCGGATTCACCTTGCCGGGCATGATCGACGAGCCGGCCTGCACGGGCGGCAGGTTGATCTCGCCGAAGCCCGCGCGCGGGCCGCTCGACAGCAGCCGCAGATCGTTGCAGATCTTCGACAGCTTGACGGCGATCCGCTTGAGCACGCCCGACACCTGGACGAACGCGCCGCAATCCTGCGTCGCTTCGATCAGGTTCGGCGCGGTGCTCAGGTCGAGCCCGGTGATGCGGCGCAGCGCGGCCAGCGCCTTCTCCGCGTACTGCGGATGCGCGGTGATGCCCGTGCCGATCGCGGTCGCGCCGAGGTTGATCTCGCGGATCAGCCAGCCGGCCTCCTGCAGCCGCGCGATGTCTTCCGTCAGCATCACCGCGTAGGTCGAGAATTCCTGGCCGAGCGTCATCGGCACCGCGTCCTGCAATTGGGTGCGGCCGAGCTTCAGCAAGCCGGCGAACGCATCGGCGCGCTCCGCGAATGCATCGCGCAGCCGCGCCATCGCCTCGAGCAGGTGCTCGACCGCGAAGCAGGTCGCGATGCGGATCGCGGTGGGATAGACGTCGTTGGTGCTCTGCGCTAGATTGACGTGCTCGTTCGGATGCAGGTATTCGTACTGCCCGCGCGCGTGCCCCATGATTTCGAGCGCGCGGTTGCAGATCACCTCGTTCGCGTTCATGTTGGTCGACGTGCCGGCGCCGCCCTGGATCACGTCGACGACGAACTGGTCGTGCAGCCGCCCTTCGCGGATCTCGACGCACGCGGCGGCGATCGCATCGCGGTACGGCCGCGGCAGCAGCCCCAGTTCGCAATTGGCGTCGGCCGCCGCTTCCTTCACGGACGCGAGCGCCATCACGAGGTACGGCAGCGACGCAATGGTGCGGCCGGAAATGTCGAAATTCTCTTTCGCGCGCAGCGTGTGGACGCCGTAATAGGCGGCATCCGGAATACTTCGTTTGCCTAAAAGATCCGCTTCGACGCGGAAGCCGTTTTCGGTCATCGTGCCCCTCCTGGATGTCTCGTGCCGCTCGTCGTTCGCCGCTTCCCGACGCGACGGGTTCGCATTCTATGCCTTTGCAAAAACAAGCTCGCTTCTGTATTATCGAAAGCGGTTTTGCGTGGGACGCAACAGCGAGAATCGAATGAAAAAAGGCGCGAGAGAAACCGGCATCGATCATCTGGGCGCGATGCGCGCGTTCGTGCGGGTGGTCGAAACAGGGAGTTTTTCGGCGGTCGCGAAGGAGATGCACGTATCGACGTCGACCGTCGCGCGCAAGGTCACGGCGATCGAGGAGGCGCTCGGCGTCGCGCTGCTGCACCGCTCCACGCACAGCGTGACGCTCACCGAAGCCGGCCATATCTACCTGGAGCGCGCGGTCACGCTGATCGCCGATCTCGACGACACGCTGCGCGTCGTCGCCGAGCTGAACGCGCAGCCGAGCGGCCCGCTGAAGCTCACCGCGCCGGTCGCGTTCGGCCGCCGTCATCTCGCGCCGCTGATCGCACCGTTTCTCGCTCGCTATCCGACGATCCAGCTCGACGTGCGGCTCACCGACAACCACAACGACCTCGTGGCGGGCGGCTTCGACCTCGACATCCACGAAGGCGAGAACTATCTGGACAATCTGGTCGTCCACCGGCTGTCGCGCAACGACAGCATCCTGTGCGCGACGCCCGGCTACCTCGATCGCTGCGGGCGCCCCGCAACGCCGGACGACCTGACGCACCACAACTGCCTGCGCTACGTGCACCCGGAAGGCGATCCGCGCTGGGCGCTCGTGAGCGGCGACACGCAGCACAGCGTGCTGCCGGCCGGCAACCTCGTCACCGACCACTCGGAGCTGCTGCTGGAAGCGACCTGCGCGGGGCTCGGCATCGCGGAATTCGAGATCTGGCTGGTACGCGACCTGCTCGCGAGCGGCCAGCTCGAAGCCGTGCTGCCGCGTTACCGGCTGCAAAACCGGCTGACCGGCGAATACATCTACATCGCGTATCTGGCGAACCGGCGCAGCTCGGCGAAGCTGCGCGTGCTCAAGGATTTTCTGGCGGAACACCTCGCGCAGATCGGCGAGCTGTCGGAGCGGGAGCTGGCGAAGATTCGCGACGCACGCGCGTAGCGCGCCGATGCGCGGCCCGGATCGCGGGCCGGCGGCATCGACGCGGCGACGGCGTTAGGGCCTGTTCACGCTAATAACGGGCTTGCGAACGTGCCTTTCCGCCCGCAGGGCAAGGAGAAAGGAGGCGCAATAGCCATAGCTATTGCAACGACGAACGACGCCGCCATGCGGGCGGAAAGGCACGTTCCCCTGTTTGGAAAAATTCATTCGCGGGGCTGGCCCGTTATTAGCGTGAACAGGCCCTAAGCCGCCTGCAAGTCGAACGGGAACGTCGCGTGCCCGAACTCGACGCCCTGCGTGTTGAGCATCCGCGGCCGGTGGAACGCGGCCAGTTGCGCGCGCTGCTCGGCCGTGCCGATCCGCAGCCGCTCGAGGATTTCGCTGACGACCATGTAGAGCACGTCGAGATTGCCGTCCTCGATCTTCACCGAGATGCCGAGCGCGCCATCCGCGCCGAGTTGCCGCGTGCGTTCCGACGCGCGCACGCCGATCCCGTAGCACGCATCGGCGCCGAGCTTGCCGACCACCTGCCCGCCGAACGCGTTCATCAGCACCGTGCAATAGCGTCCGTCGCCCGCGACCAGTTCCGGATAGGCGGTCATCGCACGATGAATGCGCGCCAGTGCGCGCACCCGCTCGGTCACCGCGCCGCCCGCCTCCACCGCGTCCGCGCCGTCGGCCAGCGACGCGTACAGGCGCGCCAGCCGATCCAGCGAGAACGCCGGCGTCGGCAGGTTGCAGCCGTCGATGCCCCAGTCGACTTCATCGTCGCGCAGGCCGCACGCGTCGGCCACCACCTGCTTCACGCGCATCTGCATCGGATGGTCGGGCAGATGATAATCGGCGATCGCCGCGCCGATCGCCTGCGCGCCGGCCAGCATCCCGACATGCTTGCCCGAACAGTTGCTGCATACGCCGGTGGGCGTGTAATCGCGCTTGATCCACGACCGGTACACCGCATCGGACAACGGCGGATGGCCGCCGCAGCGCAGATCCGATTCGTGCGCGGCCACCTTCGCGAGCATCGCGCGCGTGCGTTCGATGTGACGATCCTCGCTGCTGTGCGACGCGCACATCAGCGCGATGTCCGCGTCGTCGAAGCCGAAGCGTTCCGGCGCGCCCGTCTCGATCACCGACAGCGCCTGCGCCGGCTTGGCCGCCGACCGCGCGAGCGTCATCCGGTACGGATCGCCGAACCGGGCCAGCAGCCGGCCGCGTGCATCGACGACCGCCACATGGGCGACGTGCGTGTTCTCGATCGCATTGCCGCGGTACGTGACGACCGCTGCGCGTGGGGTCTCCATCCTCTTCTGTCTCCTTGCTCGCGGGCCTGATGCCGGGGCCCGTCCAACCGGTACGGCAGTGTAGCGAGTCGTCGCCGCCGCGCGTCGGCCCTGTCGTGGAAAGCGGTGTTGCGCACGACGCAAAGGCGGTCGCCTTCCACGAAAGCCCGATGGCGCGCTACGCGTCCAGCGCGAGCAACGCGAACGTCGCGAGCCAGTGCTCGCCCATGTAATCGCCGGCCACGTGCGCGAGCGCGCTCGCGAGATGCCGATCGGCCGCATCGAGCAGCTTCGCGCGCCGCGCATCGCCTTCCGGCAGCGCGCCGGCCAGCGAACGCTGGCACCACGCGCGGCTCAGGTTCAGCCCGTCGAGGTGCGCGATCTTGCCGTCGCTGCGGTCGCTGACCGTCGCCGGCTCGAACAGCGTCGCCGGCTCGCCTTGCGCGAGATCGGGCAGGAAGCGCACGAACCAGCCGTCGAATTCGGCGGCCGGCAGCACCCTCCGCATCAGTTCGGCTTCCATCAGCGCGGGCGACAGGAATTCGTCGCCCGACGGCTCCCACGCCTGGCATGCGACGTCGTTCAGGTGCCAGCGCTTCGCGGTATCGACGATCAGCGCCGCGAGCCCGTCGCGCTGCGTGTCGCGGGCGAAATCGAGCGCGAGCGCCAGCGCGAACGCGGTGTTGAAATGCGTGCCGACGCGCAGCGGATAGGTCGCCTTCGGCAGGAACGTCTCGAAGCGCGACACGAACAGGTCGGCCAGCGGCGCCAGCGTCTTCGCCCAGCGCGCGGCCTGCGGCAGCGCGCCCTTCAGCGCGAGCCGCTCGAGCTGCGCGGCGAGCGCGAGCAGCCACGCCCAGCCGTACGGCCGCTCGAAGCCGGCGTTGTGCGGCAGCGCGAGATACGCACGCTCGCCGGCGACGTTCGCGTCGGTGAAATGCGCATCGACGGTCGCGACGATGCGCTCGGCTTCCGGCAGTGCCGGGTAGCGTTCGAGCACGCGCAGCACGAGCCAGTAGCCGTGCACGCACGAATGCCAGTCGTAGCTGCCGTAGAAGATCGGGTGCAATGCGCGCGGGCCCTGCACGTCGTGCGGCCCTTCGAGCGCATGCGTGAGCTTGTTCGGATATTCGCGGGTCAGGTGCGCGAGCGCGAGCGACGCGAATTTCGACGCGAGTTCGGGGGTGAGTCGGTCGGTCATGAGGATCTCGTCCATCGAATCAGAAGCGGAATACGAACGCGTACATCAGCAGCGTGTTCACGGCCAGCAGCAGCACGGCGGTCGGCCACTGCGCCTTGATCACGCCGTTCTTGTCCTTCAGTTCGAGCAGCGCCGCGGGCACGATGTTGAAGTTCGCGGCCATCGGCGTCATCAGCGTACCGCAGAAGCCGCTCAGCATCCCGATCGCGCCCATGATCGCCGGATTGCCGTGGAACTGGTGGACGATCAGCGGCAGGCCGATGCCGGCCGTCATCACCGGGAACGCGGCGAAGCCGTTGCCCATGATCATCGTGAACAGCGCCATGCCGACCGTATAGGCCGCGACCACCGCGAACGGCGAATCGATCGGCACCCAGTCCTTCACGAGCCCCGACACCACGCCGCCGACGCCCGCCACCGCGAACAATGCGCCGAGCGCCGCGAGCATCTGCGGCAGGATCGCGGCCCAGCCGACCGCATCCATCGTGTGGCGCGCCTCCTTCAGCGCATGCACGGGCGAATCGCGCAGCATCGCGAGCGCGACGACGAACGCGACGATCGTGCCGAGCACGAGCGAGATCAGCGTCACGCTCTTCGGCTCGACGAACGGCACGAGCTTCAGCGCGAACGTGCCGATCAGCGTGACGAGCGGAATCAGCAGCGCCGGCAGGAACAGCCGGTTGCCGAAGCGCTGCGCGAGCGTCTCGCGCCGCCCGGCCGCCGCTTCGCCGGCCTCGTCGGACCGGCCGCGGCCGAGCTTGCCGGAGCCGGCGATCACCGCGAGCGCGATCGCGAGGCACCCCGTCACGAAATGCGGCAGCAGCGCGCCGAACAGGAACGTGACCGCGTAGATGGCCCAGAACGCGAAATTGACGACGCGCCGCGGGTTCGTGCGATCCGTCAGGTTGAAGTACGCGAACGCGGCGAACATCAGCCCCGCGAGCGTGTACAGCGATTCGAGGCCGATCATCGCGCGCCCTCCTGCCTGACCAGGCCGAAGCCGCGCGCGAGCCGGCGGTCGAGCAGCGCGAGGCGCGTGCAGTGGATCAGCAGCGCGGCGATCGCGGTCGGGATCGCCCACACCGACAGGTGCAGCGGCTCGATGGCGATGCCGTTCTGTTCGAGAAAGCCCTTGATCAGCAGGATCGACTGGATCGCGATGAAGATGTCCTCGCCGAAGAACACGGCGACGTTGTCGGCGCCCGACGCATGCGCGCGGATCTGCTGGCGCACCGCCTCGGGCAGCTCGCCGTGCCGGCCGACCGCGGCGGCCTCGGCCATCGGTGCGATCAGCGGCCGCACCATCTGCGCGTGGCCGCCGAGCGACGTGAGGCCGAGCGCGGCGGTCGCCTGGCGCAGCACGAAGTACAGCATCAGCACGCGGCCCGTGGTGGCCGCCTGCACCCGCGAGATCATCCGCTTCGCCTGCTCCTTGAGCCCGTTGCGCTCGAGCAGCGCGATCACCGGCAGCGTGAGCCAGATCAGCCCCATGTAGCGGTTCTCGGTGAACGCCTTGCCGAACGCACTGACGATGTCGACGAGATTCAGCCCGCCCGCCAGCCCCGTCGCGAGCCCCGCGATCGTGACCACCAGCAGCGCATTGAAGCGCAGCGCGAAGCCGATCACGACGATCGGCACCCCAATCAGCACCAGCATTTCCCCTCCTTGTGTCTGGACGCGCGGCACGTCGGCCACGCGCGGCCGGCCCGGTTTGCATCGGGCTCGGACGGCGAAATCTAACACGAGACTTTATCGATAAAAAGTCGACAATTTGCCGGTTCGGGTAAACGTTGAAGCCGATGGACACCGTGCCCGCGCCATGTGTCGGCCGCGTTTCATCGGATGAATCGGGCCGCCCGGCGCGCGTGGCGCAGCCCCGGGGCGCCGACTACACTGAAGAGCATCGGCAACGTACGGGAGAGCCGCCATGATTGACGTATTCCAGACCATCGGCAGCCGCGCGTTCTCCGCTCATCTGGCGAAGGACGGGATGGTGACGCTGATGGAGCAACGCCATGAAGTCGACCGCGTGACGCTCGCGACCGCCTATGCCGCGCTCGTCGAGGAAGCCGAGCAGGAAGCCGACCTGCGCGACGCGACGGTCGAAGGGATGATGCGCGCGCTGATCCAGGGCTACGCGCGCAGCCATTGACGGCGTGGCGGCACGGCCGCCGCGCGGCCCGATGCGCGCTACGGCCCGCTACGCGGCCGGCATGCCCGCACCCATGCCGAACCACCGGCCCTCGCGCAGTTGCCGGTAATCGGCCTGCGTGAAGATGCTCAGCAAGTTCGCCACCGCGCCGTTGCTGGCACGATCGCGTTCCGTCATGAAGGCTTCGACTTCGTCGCGGCCGGCGAACAGGATCGTGCCGAAATAACGCTCGCGCTCCGCGTCGGAGAGGTTCGTCGCGCTCAGCTGGTACGGATGGTGAAGCGCCGCGAACAGGAAGTAGTAGCGCTCGGCATCGTCGCGCAGCACGCGCACCGCATCGGGTTCGACCGGAAAATCGCGGTCGAACGACGCGTGCCCGCTCTCGATGTGGATCCGGTACAGCAAACGGCCGTCCTGCTCGATCACGATCGGCGCGTACGGGTCGCGGCTGACGAGGACGGTATCGGGCGCGCTCATCCGGTTCTCTCCTTGCTTTTTTGTCGATGCCGGCACGGTAACATGCGGACTTTTGCGGCCTGCCGGACAGGATCGACCGCCCCGCTTGCCGGCAATGCGGGATCGCCATAGAGGAAACGTACTGAAACCGCACAATGCGCATATTTTTCGATTGCCGCCGCCCGCGCCGCATGACAGCATTCGGGCGTCGCCAACCGAAAAGAATGCCGTGCCGTCCGGCCGCCGATGCCGCCCGGCCGCGCCGAACAGGCTACGCCCTTCCATGAACCCGGCCCACCTCCAACACTACGAACCGACCGGAGAATTCCGCTTGTGAACATCGGCATCGTCAACGACCTCCCGCTTGCCGTCGAGGCGATGCGCCGCGCGATCGCGCGACGGCCCGAGCACCGCGTGCTGTGGGTCGCGACCGACGGCCCGCAGGCCGTCGAACTGTGCGCCGCGCAGCCGCCCGACATCGTGCTGATGGATCTGATCATGCCGAAATTCGACGGGATCGAGGCGACGCGTCGGATCATGCGCTCCGAACGACCGTGCGCGATCCTGATCGTGACGAGCTGCATCGGCGCGAACGCGTGGCGCGTGTTCGAGGCGATGGGCGCCGGCGCGCTCGACGCGGTCGACACGCCGCGGCTCGGCGACGGCGCGGCCGGCGACACGACGAAACTGCTGCTCGCGAAGATCGACCAGATCGGCCGCCTGCTCGACGCACCGGGCAGCTCGCGCCTCGCCGGTGCGGCCGCGCGCGGCGGCGCCGGCCCGCTGATCGCGATCGGCGCATCGGCCGGCGGCCCCGGCGCGCTCGCGTCGATCCTCGGCAACCTGCCGGCCGATTTCAATGCGCCGATCGTGATCGTGCAGCACGTCGATCGCGCGTTCGCCGAAGGCATGGCGCAATGGCTCGACGGCCAGACCCGGCTCGCCGTGCGCGTCGCGCGCGAAGGCGACCGCCCACAGCCGGGCGTCGCGCTGCTCGCCGCGACCGACGATCACCTGCGCATCACGCGCGCCGGCACGCTCGAATACACGCGGGAGCCGGCCGCCACGCCGTATCGCCCGTCGGTCGACGTATTCTTCAACAGCCTGACCGAGCACTGGCCGGGCCGCGTGATCGGCGTGCTGCTCACGGGGATGGGCCGCGACGGCGCGATCGGCCTGAAGGCGCTGCGGATGAAGGGCTACCATACGATCGCGCAGGACGAGGCGACCAGCGCCGTGTACGGGATGCCGAAGGCGGCCGCGACGCTCGGCGCGGCGCGGGCGATCCTGCCGCTCGGGCGCATCGCGGGCGAACTGGCGGCGCTGGCGCGAATCTGAACCCCGACGATGACCACGCGCAACACCCATGCCTGCCCCTGCAACGACCGCGACCACCGCCACAACCCGCATCGACCATGACGATTGACCTGACTCGACCGCCGGGCGGCCCGACCGCGTCGCCCGCCGACGCGCCGGCGATGGTGTTGCTGGTCGACGACCAGACGATCGTCGCGGAAGCCGTGCGGCGCGCGCTCGTCGACGAGGAAGGCATCGACTTCCACTACTGCCCGCGCTCGGACGACGCGATGGCCACCGCGGTCGAGACGCGCCCGACCGTGATCCTGCAGGACCTCGTGATGCCGGGCACCGACGGGCTGAGCCTCGTGAAGGCGTACCGCGCGAATCCGGCGACGCGCGACGTGCCGATCATCGTGCTGTCGACGCAGGAAGAACCGGTGATCAAGAGCGCCGCGTTCGCGTCCGGCGCGAACGACTACCTGGTCAAGCTGCCCGATCGCATCGAACTCGTCGCGCGCATCCGCTACCACTCGCGCTCGTACCTGAACCTGCTGCAGCGCGACGAAGCCTATCGCGCGCTGCGGCAGTCGCAGCAGCAACTGCTCGAGGCCAATCTCGAGCTGCGGCGCCTCACGCACTCCGACGGCCTGACCGGGCTCTCGAACCGGCGCTATCTCGACGAATACCTGGCCGCCGAGTGGCGACGCGGCGCGCGCGAGCGCAGCGAGCTGTCGCTGCTGATGATCGACGTCGACAACTTCAAGCTCTACAACGACACGTACGGACACGTGTCGGGCGACAGCGTGCTCAAGCAGATCGCCTCGACGATCGAGCGCTGCCTCGGGCAATCGGGCGATTTCGCCGCGCGCTTCGGCGGCGAGGAATTCGCGGTCGTGATGCCGGCCTCGTCGCCGGGCGCCGCGCGGCTGCTCGGCGAGAAGATCCGGCTCGCGGTCGAGGCGCTGCGACTGCGGCACGCGCATTCGTCGACGGGCAACCACACCGTGACGATCAGCATCGGCGGCGCGAGCATCGTGCCCGCGCCCGGCCTGCCGACGACCGTCCTGATCGAGGCGGCCGACCGCGCGCTCTATCGCGCGAAGCACGAAGGCAAGAACCGGGTCGAGATCGATCCGTCGTCGACGCCGCCGCCGGGCGCCGGCGGATTCGGCGCGCACTAGCGGAACGCCGCCGAGCGCGCTTTCATGCGGCGCCGAGCCGGCGCGCGTAATCGCTCGCGTCCAGCGGCCGGCTGAACAGATAGCCCTGCTGCATGTCGCAGCCGATCTGCTGCAGAAACCACGACTGCGCCTGCGTCTCGACGCCTTCGGCCGTGACCTTCATCCCGAGCGAATGCGCCATCGCGACGACCGCCTGCGTGATCGCGACCGAGTCGTGATGATCGGGCACGCCCGACACGAACGAGCGGTCGACCTTCAGGTTGTGCAGCGGAAAGCGCTTCAGGTACGCGAGCGACGAATAGCCGGTGCCGAAATCGTCGACCGAGATCCGCACGTTCATGTCCGTGAGCGCTTCGAGCATCGGCAGCACGGTGTCCGTGTCGTTCATCAGCACGCCTTCGGTGATCTCCAGTTCGAGCGCCGACGGGTCGAGCCGCGTCTGCGCGAGACAGCGGCCGACCGATTCGACGAGCCCCTCGTGAAACTGCCGCGGCGACAGGTTGACGGCCAGCATCAGGTCCGGCGCGATCGTGCGGCGCCACTCGGCCGCCTGCCGGCACGCGGTTTCGAGCACCCACTGGCCGATCGCGACGATCAGCCCGGTATCTTCCGCGACCGGGATGAATTCCGCCGGCGACATCGGCCCGAGCTCGGGGCTCGTCCAGCGCAGCAGCGCCTCGGCGCCGACCGTGCGGCCGCTGCGCGCATCGACGACGGGTTGATACGCGAGCCGCAGCAGGTCCGACGCGAGCGCGCGCCGCAGCGACTGCTCGATCGCGAAGCGGCGCTGCAGCCGCAGGTTGAGCTGCGCGGTGAAGAACGTGAAGTGGTTGCGGCCGCGCTGCTTCGCGTCGTACATCGCCGAATCGGCGTTGCGCATCAGCGTCACGGCATCGTCGCCGTCGCGCGGCGCGACGCTGATGCCGATCGATACGCCGAGCCAGTACTCGTTGTTCGCGATCGCGAACGGCTTCGCGATCGCCTCGATCACCTCGCGTGCGAGCACCGACAGGCGATCGGGATCGTCGCAATCGTCGACGAGGATCACGAACTCGTCGCCACCGACGCGCGTGAGCGCGTAGCGGCCCTCCCCGCAGGCCGCGAGCCGCGCGGCGACGCTGCGCAGCAGCGCGTCGCCGGCGTCGTGGCCGGCCGTGTCGTTGACCTTCTTGAAGCCGACCAGATCGATGAACAGGATCGCGACGCGCGCCGGCCCGGCTGCCGCGTCGTGCGCGCAGAACAGCTCGCGCATGCGGTCGCCGAGCCAGCGGCGGTTGTAGAGGCCCGTCAGCGCGTCGCGGGTCGCCATGTAGCGCAACTGCTGCTGCGCTTCGCGCACGGGGCCGATGTCGTTGAACGACACGAGCACCGAGTCGGCCTGCGTCTCGCCCGGCCTCACGATCGGCACCGCGTTGCCGCGCACCCAGATGATGTCGCCATCCGCGAGACCGAAGCCGACCGTATAGTCGAGCATCGGCGTGGCCGTCTCGAGCGCGCGCCGGCTCGGCCAGTCGTGCGGGTCGATCGGCGTGCCGTCCTCGCGCAGCTTGCGCAGGATCACCGTCGACAGCCGGCGGCCGACGAGTTCGCCCTTCACGCGCATCATCCGGTTCGCGCTCGGATTGCTCGCGATCACGACGCCTTCGCGCGATATGACGAGGATGCCCTCGCTCAGGCTGTTGACGACGAGCCGGTGATGTTCCTCGCTGCGCGCGAGTTGTCGCGCGATCCGGTCCTGGTGCACCGCGAGGCCGACGCTGTTGCCGATATCGCGCAACAGCGCGGTTTCCTCGTCGCTCGGCCGGCACGGCCGGTGGTGATAGACGGCGAACGCGCCGAGCACGGCGCCCGCCTCGTCGAGGAACGGCACCGACCAGCACGCGCGCAAGCCCAGCGGCAACGCGATGGCGCGGTAGTCGGCCCACAATGGATCGGTTTCGATGTCTTCGACGGCGACCATCCGGCGCTCGTACATCGCCGTGCCGCACGAGCCGGCCGCGGGCCCGATCGTCGCGCCGTCGATCGCCGCGCTGTACTGCGCGGGCAACGACGGCGCCGCGCCGACGCGCACGTGCACGCCGTCCGTATCGAGCAGCAGGATCGTGCAGGACGCGCCGTCGCCGAGCAAAGCCTCGGCACGCCGGCAAACCTCGACCAACAGTTCCGGCAGCGGCGTGTTGCGCGTGATCAGCCTCAGTACGCTCTGCTCGGATGCGAGTACTTCCGCGGCGAGCCCGAGGCTGTAGCGAGAACTTTGCGGTTCGGTATTCAATATGAATCCTGCCGTCTGTCCGACCGGGTCTGATGCGCCCGATTCGTTATCGATATTTCGTGCCCTGTTCCGCCCCGGGTTTACGCCGATCCCCGGTGCGCCCCGTTTGCGCGCCGAGCCCAGGCGCACCGAAATGTATTTAACACCAATCCGCGACGATCGACATAGCTGCTTCCATCAGGGGATACGCGCGGTTGCCGCGCGGCATGCAGGCGGCGGCCGGTACGCCGACGGGCTGCTGCGCCGCACGAAGGCGCGGGGCGCCGCCCGTCAGTCCTTCCGGATGTGCTCGGCCAGGAAGTCGATCAGGAGGCGCACGCGCGGCAGCAACCCGCGCCGCGACGGAAACACCGCGTGCACCACGCCGCCCTTCGGCGCCCAGCCGGGCAGCACGTCGACCAGCGTGCCGTCGCGCAGGTCGTCCTCGACGACCATGCACGGCAATTGCACGATGCCGACGCCGTGAATCGCCGCATCGCGCAGCGCGTGCATGTCGTCGGTCACGAAGCGCGGGTGATGGCGCAACTGCGCATGCTCGCCGTTCGGCCCGACCAGTTGCCACACGTGATGCCGCGCCGGCCCCCAGTCGAGGCTCGGCACGCCGATCAGCTCCGCCGGGTCCGACGGCGCGGTGCGCCCGTCCAGCCACTGCGGCGCGGCCACCAGCCGCTGCGGGCTGTCGGCGAGCACACGCATCACGAGATCGCTGTCCTCCAGCGGCGGGAAGCGCACGCGCAGCGCCAGGTCGAACCCTTCGCTCAGCAGGTCGACGCGGCGATTCGTCGCTTCGAGGTGCACGTGCACCTGCGGATGAATCGCCATGAAACGGGCGACGAGTTCGCTCACGCGGAATTCCAGCAAGGCGGTCGGGCAACTCACGCGCACGATGCCGCGCGGCTCCGCGTGCCGGCGCTCGATCACCTCGCGCGCCGCGTCGGCTTCCACCAGCACGGCGAGACAGCGCTCGTAGAATTCGCGCCCGGTTTCCGTGACCGTGAAATGGCGCGTCGTGCGCTGCAGCAGCCGCACGTCGTACCGCGCTTCCAGCGCCGCGATGCGCCGGCTCAGCGTCGATTTCGGCACGTCCAGCGCGCGCCCGGCCTGCGTGAATCCGCCGTGTTCGACCACCTTCACGAAATAGTAGAGGTCGTTCAGGTCATCCATGATTGTTCCACTCATAGAACACTGACGGCATTTTAAGGGACTGGAACGGCGGTTGTTGCACGCATAGCATCCTGTTTCGACGTATCCCTTCACATTCCCGAACCCTCTCTGGAGGCAACCATGGCAAGCGAACCGATTCGCGACCCCGCGAACGACCACCTGCTCACCCCGCAGAACGCCGCGTTCATCGTCATCGATTACCAGCCGGTCCAGGTGAACTCCATCGCGTCGATGGATCGCCAGCTGCTGATCAACAACATCGTCGGCGCATCGAAGGCGGCGGTCGCGTACGACCTCCCGATCGTCCACTCGACCGTCAACGTGAAGACCGGGCTGAACAAGCCGCCGATCCCGCAACTGCGCGCGGCGCTCGAAGGCTATCCGACCTACGACCGCACGAGCATCAACTCGTGGGAAGACGTCGAGTTCCGCCAGGCCGTCGAGGCGACCGGCCGCAAGAAACTGATCATGACCGCGCTGTGGACCGAGGCATGCCTGACCTTCCCGGCGCTCGATGCGCTGAAGGCCGGCTACGAGGTGTACGTGGTCGTCGATGCGGTCGGCGGCACGTCGGTCGCCGCGCACGAAGCGGCGCTGCGCCGCATCGAGCAGGCCGGCGGCCAGATGATCAGCGTCGCGCAGCTGTTCTGCGAATTGCAGCGCGACTGGGCGCGCAGCGCCACCGTGCCGGCGTTCATCAACCTGTTCATCGAAACCGGCGGCACGGCCGGCATCCAGTTCTCGTACGACAAGAGCTGACTGGCGAGGACGCGCGCGGCGGCCGGCGCCGCGCGCCCTGCCCCCGCTCGCTGGCGCCGGCGTGACCGGCGCGCGAGCCACCTATCGCGGCCTCCCCGGCCGCGTTTTCGTATCCGTGATTCAATGTCGATCGAACCGGCGCCGCGCCATCCGGCGGCACGGCGATGTGAACCCTCATCGAACGACCTTCACTGGATCACCATGACGAACCCTGCCGAAATCAAGGCGCTCGTTTTCGATGTCTTCGGAACGATCGTCGACTGGAGAAGCGGTGTCGCGCGCGGCACCGCCGCGTTCCTGGATCGCCACGCGCCGACACTCGACCCGTTCGCGTTCGCCGATGCGTGGCGCGCCGAGTATTCGCCGTCGATGGAAGAAATCCGCAGCGGACGCCGCCGTTACGTGCGGCTCGACGTGCTGCATCGCGAGAACCTGGTGCGCACGCTCGACCGCTTCGGGATCGTCGACGTGCCGGAGGCCGACATCGACGCGCTCAATCTCGCGTGGCATCGGCTCGATCCGTGGCCGGATGCCGTCGCCGGGCTGCACCGGCTGAAGCAGCGCTACATCATCGCGCCGCTGTCCAACGGCAATATCCGGCTGATGGTCGACGTCGCGAAGCATGGCGGGCTGCCGTGGGACGCGATTCTCGGCGCCGAGGTCGCCCGCGCGTACAAGCCGTCGCCGGCGGTCTACACCGAAGCGGTCGAGATTCTCGGCCTCGCGCCGGCCGAGCTGTGCCTGGTGGCCGCGCACAACGGCGATCTTGGCGCCGCGCGCCGGCTCGGGCTGTCGACCGCGTTCGTGCTGCGGCCGACCGAGCACGGGCCCGGCCAGACGACCGACCTGCAAGCCGACGATGCGTGGGATTTCGACGTCAGGGACCTGAACGAATTGGCGGATCGGCTGGGCTGCCCGCGTTGAAGGCCTGCGGCGCGGCCGGCCCCCGCGCCGCGATCGCGAGGCGCGGTACAGGCATGCCGCGCCGCCGTTACTTCACGACCGCCCGCCATGCGGTTCGCGCGTAGACGAGCAGCAACGGCAGCAGCGCCAGCGCGAACAGCAGGCAGAGTGCCAGCACCCACACGGGCCACTGTTCCGGATTGCCTTGCGCCCAGTAGCGATACGGCACGCTGAGGAATGCAACTTCCATCAGCAGCGCGCCGAGCGGCACGAGCCCGTTCAGCACCGCCGCCACGCCGAAGCGGGCCGCGCCGTCGATCTTCTTCCCGGCACCGTACGCCGCGATCAGGTAGACGAAATACCCGATGATCGCGACCATCACCGTGCCGCCGGCCAGCAGCCCGATACTGCGCAGGCTGCGCTCGTGCCACTGATGGGCGCCCTGCGGCAACACGACATCGACCTTCTCGCCGATGTCGGGCACGGCGCCCGAGCGAATGTTGCCCGGTAGCGTGATACGTTCGCCATCCGGCATCACGGCTTCCAGGATCGACGTGTACTTGATGCACCGGTACGACGAGGTTCGTCCCGAGCTGTCGCGGCGCTCGCAGGTGTCCCACTCGGACTGGTAGGACACGACGGTCGCTTCGTATGTCGGCGACACCGCCAGTGCGTAGAGCTCGTCGCCGATCCAGTACGCGAACGGGAACGACAGCGACACCAGGCAAAAACACACGAGCCACCAGAACGCGACCGCGCCGCCGGCCCCACGCTTGCCGCCCGTCTGGCGGCGCACCATGCGCGACGCGAGCCAGTAAGCGACCACGCCGAATACCACCACGCACACCACGAAAACCTTGCCCGCATGCGTCAAAGCCATCTGCCCTCTCCCCGCTGGCCGGTCGAATCGCCGCCGGCCGTGTTGTCATCCAGATCAATCGTCGCGCACCGCCCGTCGACCGCTACTCCGGCTCGCCGACGAAGCGCAGCGTAGCCGATTCCCCCGACAGCAACGCGCGATTCGCGTCTGCCGCCGCGCGCAGGTAGTCCCACAGCGCGGTCACGCGCCGCAGCTTGCGCAGATCCTCGCGGCACGTCAGCCAGAAACACCGCGTGACGACCACGTCGTTCGGCAGCACGGGCACCAGCGCCGGCTGCGTGGCCGCCATGAAGCACGGCAGGATCGCCAGGCCGCCACCCTGCAGCGCCGCGAAAACCTGCGCGATCACGCTGGTCGTGCGCAAGCCCGCCGTCGCGCCGGGCACCGCGCGGTCCAGGTACAGCAGTTCGTTACTGAACGCGAGATCGTCGACGTAGCTGATGAACGCGTGCCGCGCGAGATCGTCGGTGCACGTGATCGGCGGGTGGGTCGCCAGATAGTCGTGCGTCGCATAGAGCCGCAACTGGTAGTCGCACAGCTTCGTGACCACGTAAGGCCCGCGCTCGGGCCGTTCGAGCGTGATCGCGAGATCGGCCTCGCGCTTGGGCAGGTTGACGAAATGCGGCACCGGCAGCAGGTCGACCGTCACGTGCGGATGCGCGGCGCGGAACCGCGCGAGCTGCGGGGCGAGGAAAAAGCAGCCGAACCCTTCGGTCGACCCGATCCGCACGTGGCCCGACAGCGCCTCGCCGGTGTTCGCGACCTGATCGCACGCGGATTGCACGGTCGTCTCCATCGCGTCCGCATACGCGACGAGCCGTTGCCCTTCGGCCGTCAGCGTGAAGCCGCCCGAGCGCGACTTGTCGAACAGCAGCGTGCCCATCGCGGCCTCGAGCGCGCGGATGCGCCGCGCGACGGTCGTGTAGTCGACCCCGAGCCGCTTCGCGGCGCCGCTCGCGCGCTGCGTGCGCGCGACTTCGAGGAAAAAGCGCAGGTCGTCCCAGTTCAGGTTGCCGGAAACCGGCTCGGTGGCATGTCGCATCGGCGAGGGAAAAAAGGCGGGCGTCTCCGGGCCGGCCGTCGATGTGCATAAATGCATATCCAACCGGTTTCTTTATCGGTACATCATGAATCTGCGCATAACTATACTCGACCGTGACCTGCGGACCATGAGCCGCGGGCAATAAAACCGGAGACACCATGCAGACCCGATCCACCCTCGATGAGCATGCGACCATCGCGACGCCGGCGCCCGAGCGCACCGCGAAGCACTACCTGCTGGCCGGCTGGGCCAGCATGGCCGGCACCACGATCGAGTGGTACGACTTCTTCCTGTACGGCACGGCCGCCGCGCTCGTGTTCAACCGCATCTTCTTCCCGTCGCTGGACCCGGTCGTCGGCACGCTCGCCGCGTTCGGCACGTTCGCGGTCGGCTTCATCGGGCGGCCGATGGGCGGCATCGTGTTCGGCCACTTCGGCGACCGCATCGGCCGCAAGTCGATGCTGATGATCACGCTGCTGCTGATGGGCGTGCCGAGCATGATCATCGGGCTGATCCCGTCGTACGACAGCATCGGCTACTGGGCCGCCGCGCTCCTGATCGCGATGCGCTTCCTGCAGGGCATGGCGGTGGGCGGCGAATGGGGCGGCGCGGTGCTGATGGCCGTCGAGCACGCGCCGAAGGGCCGCAAGGGGCTGTTCGGCAGCCTGCCGCAGACGGGCGTCGGGCTCGGCCTGATCCTGTCGTCGGTGGCGATGGCCGCGGTGGCCGCGCTGCCGGAAGCCGACATGCTGTCGTGGGGCTGGCGCGTGCCGTTCCTCGCGAGCATCGCGCTCGTCGGCCTCGGCTGGTTCATCCGCGCGAAGGTGCCGGAATCGCCCGACTTCGAGAAGATACAGCGCCAGGGCAAGGCCGAGAAATCGCCGGTGACGGCCGCGCTGCGCCGCCATCCGCGCGAGGTGCTGACGATCGTCGGCGCACGCGCCGCCGAGAACACCTGGTTCTACATGGTCGTCACGTTCGCGCTCGCTTACGCGACGCAGCAGCTGCACCTGCCGAAGGCCGAGATGCTGCACGCGATCACGGCCGGCGCGGCGCTGTCGCTCGTCACGATGCCGCTGTGCGGGCATCTGAGCGACCGCATCGGGCAGCGCCGGATGTTCGCGATCGGCCTCGTGCTGATGTGCGCGTTCGCCGCACCGTTCTTCATGATGCTCGGCACGCAGCAGACTTCGACCGCATGGTGGGCGATCGTGCTCGGCCTCGGCGTCGTGTTCCCGATCCTCTATGCGCCGGAATCGCTGCTGTTCGCGCAGCAGTTCCCGGCGGAAATCCGCTACAGCGGCATCTCGCTGTCGGTGCAGCTGGCCGGCGTGATCGGCGGCGGTTTCGCGCCGATGATCGCGACGTCGCTGCTCAAGGCCGGCGGCGGCCAGCCGCACTACGTGATCGCGTACCTCGTCGGCTTCGGCGTGTTCGCCCTCGTGTGTACCGCATTGATGCGCCCGGCGCGCGCCTGAGCACGCCGGCCGGCATTCGCTCTTCAGTTCGTCCTGTCGCCCGCCGCGCCTGCGCGCGTGGCGGACGCAGGGCCCCTTTCGTCATCGCACATCGTTTCCCCGGAGAGTTCCATGAACGCCGCAGTTCCCCAGACCACCCTCGCCCTGCCCACCGCCAAGCTGCTGATCGACGGCACGTTCGTCGAATCGCACAGCACCGAGTGGGGCGACATCGTCAACCCCGCGACGCAGGAAGTTATCGGCCGCGTGCCGTATGCGACGCTCGACGAGGTCGATGCCGCGATCGCGTCCGCGCAGCGCGCATTCCAGACCTGGAAGACGACGCCGATCGGCGCGCGGCTGCGCATCATGCTGAAGTTCCAGGATCTCGTGCGCCGCAATCTCGAACGGATCGCGCACACGCTGACGGCCGAGCAAGGCAAGACGCTGCCGGACGCGCAGGGCGACATCTTCCGCGGCCTCGAAGTGGTCGAGCACGCGTGCTCGATCGGCACGCTGCAGCAAGGCGAATTCGCGGAGAACGTCGCGGGCGGCGTCGATACCTACACGCTGCGCCAGCCGATCGGCGTGTGCGCCGGCATCACGCCGTTCAATTTCCCCGGGATGATTCCGCTGTGGATGTTCCCGATGGCGATCGTGTGCGGCAACACGTTCGTGCTGAAGCCGTCCGAGCAGGACCCGCTGTCGACGATGCAGCTCGTCGAGCTCGCGCTCGAGGCCGGTGTGCCGCCAGGCGTGCTGAACGTCGTGCACGGCGGCAAGACGGTGGTCGACCGCCTGTGCACGCACCCGGACATCAAGGCGATCTCGTTCGTCGGCTCGACGCGCGTCGGCACGCACGTGTACAACCTCGGCAGCCAGCACGGCAAGCGCGTGCAGTCGATGATGGGCGCGAAGAACCACGCGGTCGTGCTGCCCGATGCGCACCGCGAGCAGTCGATCAACGCGCTGGTCGGCGCGGGCTTCGGCGCGGCCGGCCAGCGCTGCATGGCGACCTCCGTCGTCGTGCTGGTCGGCAAGGCGCGCGACTGGCTGCCCGATCTCGTCGACAAGGCGAAAGCGCTGAAGGTGAACGCGGGCGCCGAAGCCGGCACCGACGTCGGCCCGGTCGTGTCGAAGGCGGCGAAGGCACGCATCCTGTCGCTGATCGACGCCGGCGTGAAGGAAGGCGCGACACTGCTGCTCGACGGCCGCGACGTGAAGGTGCCCGGCTACGAGCACGGCAACTTCGTCGGCCCGACGATCTTCTCGGGCGTGACGGCCGACATGTCGATCTACACGGAAGAAATTTTCGGGCCGGTGGTGGTCGTGATGGAAGCCGACACGCTCGACGACGCGATCGCGCTCGTCAACCGCAACCCGATGGGCAACGGCGTGGGCCTGTTCACGCAGAGCGGCGCGGCGGCGCGCAAGTTCCAGAGCGAGATCGACGTCGGCCAGGTCGGCATCAACATCCCGATCCCGGTGCCGGTGCCCTACTTCAGCTTCACCGGTTCGCGCGGCTCGAAGCTCGGCGATCTCGGCCCGTACGGCAAGCAGGTCGTGCAGTTCTACACGCAGACCAAGACGGTCACCGCGCGCTGGTTCGACGACGACGCGACGGCCGGCGGCGTGAACACGACGATCGCGCTGCGTTGAGCGAGGGCCCGCACATGGAAATCGCCTTCATCGGACTCGGCAACATGGGTGGCCCGATGGCCGCCAACCTGCTCAAGGCCGGCCACGCGCTGACGGTGTTCGACCTCGACGCGCATGCGGTCGACGCCGCGGTGCGCGCCGGCGCGGCGGCGGCGACGTCGCCGCGTGACGCCGCCGCGCGCGGCTCGTTGATCATCACGATGCTGCCGGCCGCGCAGCACGTGCGCGCCGTCTACCTCGGCGACGACGGCGTGCTGGCCGGCGCACGCGGCGGCGCGACGCTGATCGACTGCAGCACGATCGATCCGGGCACCGTGCGCGCGGTGGCCGACGCCGCCGCGCAGCGCGACTTCCCGCTCGCCGACGCGCCCGTGTCGGGTGGCACCGGCGGCGCGCAGGCCGGCACGCTGACCTTCATGGTCGGCGCCGATGGCGCGCTGTTCGAGCGCATCCGCCCGGTGCTGCTCGACATGGGCAAGAACGTCGTGCACTGCGGCGGCACCGGCACCGGGCAGATCGCGAAGATCTGCAACAACCTGCTGCTCGGCATCTCGATGATGGGCGTATCGGAAGCGATGGCGCTCGGCGCCGCGCTCGGCATCGATCCAACCGTGCTGGCCGGCATCATCAACACGTCGACCGGCCGCTGCTGGAGTTCGGACACGTACAACCCGTATCCGGGCGTGAGCGACACCGCGCCGGCCGCGCGCGGCTATGCGGGCGGCTTCGCGGCGAACCTGATGCTGAAGGATCTCGGTCTCGCGACCGAAGCCGCACGCAGCGCGCATCAGCCGGTCTGGATGGGCGCGCTCGCGCAGCAGTTGTATCAGTCGATGAGCCAGCAGGGGCTCGGCACGCTCGACTTCTCCGCGTGCGTGAAGCTGTACGAGGCGCAGCCGGCCTGATTCGCCCGGCCGACGCCGGACGTGCGTCGACCCGCGATGGGCCGGAACGGCATCGCGGGTCGGTTTGCAGGCGGGGGAAGAAAAACGCGGGCGGCGTCATCATGCCGCCGGTCGGTCAACCGCGCGGGTTCGACGCCGTCTCGAAGGTCGGATGACACTCGAACGCGAGTTCGGAGCGTGCGTCGACGCGGCGGCCGCCGGTCAGCGATTCCTGCTTCACGCTGGCGCGCATCCCGCGCTGCGTGCAGTAATTGGTGGCTTCGTTGACGGCCTTCTCGTGGGCGTCGGCCCACGTCGTCGACACGCCGACCGTGCGCGTCGTCACGGTGTACACGTTCGGGTTCGACGTCGCGGTCACGTCGGAAGCAGTCGAACACGCGGCGAGCAAGCATGCAGCAGCCGCAATGGTCAACCATCGCAGGGTTCGAAAAGAGACTGGAATGGACATGGAGGGCAGGCGCACGTCAGTCGACGTGCATTGAGCAACATAGGCGACAGTATGCCTGCTCGATCGCCGGAGATCATGCCCCTTTCGGTGAACACATTGTTTCGAATGGTTAAACGATGGCCGAATCTGGCAAGAATTACAGCCGTCGCCGGCCATCGTTTTCATCCGTCAGGTCATTTCGCCCGGCATGCCCGCCGGCGCGGCCGCTCACGCCGGCGCGACGGTCAATGTGCACCCGCCTGACGGATTCGCGCGGATGCTTCCGCGAGGTTGCGCCACGCCGGCTGCCCCGGTGCGTAGCGTGCGCGAATGTAGGCGGCAAGCTCGGCCATCTGCCGATCGTCGAAGGCATCGCCGAAGCCCGGCATGTAGCCGAGCCGGTCGGTGGCCGGCTGGTCGATCCCGTGGTGCAGCACGCGCAGCAGATTGTCCGGCGTCGACTGGCTCACGCTCGTGTTGAGTCCCATCAGCGGCCGCACGCCGAAATGTCCGACGCCGCCCGATTCCGCATGACACACCGCGCACGCCGCGTCGAACGCGCGGCGGCCGTTCTCGAGGCCGAGCGTCGCGATGGTTTCCGCGCCGCGTGCCTGGCGGTCGGCCGCAACCGCGGCGATTGCCGCATCGACGGGCGGCGACAGCGACGCCAGATAATGCGCGATCGCCCGCACGTCGGATTCGGGCAGCGCCGCGAGCCCCGCGACGACCGGCGCCATCGGCCCGGCCGCGACGCCGTGCTGTGCCGAGAACCCGGTACGCAGATAGTCGAACAGCGCGCCTTCGGTCCACGGCACGGGCGAAGCCGGCGACGCGACGAGCGGCGGCGCGACCCAGCCTTCCGCTTCGCCGCCCGACAGGTACGCGAGGCCGCCCTTCTCCGCACCGAGCGCGTTGCGCGGCGTGTGGCAGGCGCCACAGTGCCCGGCGCCGTCGACCAGATACTTGCCGCGATTCCACATCGCCGAGCGCGCCGGGTCCGGCGCAAACGGCCGCGCGTCGTGAAACAGCCAGTTCCAGCCGGCCACCAGACGCCGCTGATCGAGCGGAAACGGCAGATTCGTCCGCGGCGGCACGTGCTTCACCGGCGGCTGCGACATCAGGTACGCATAGAGCGCGAGCAGGTCGGGCTCGCTCAGCTTCGCGAATGCGGTGTACGGGAACGCCGGGTACAGGTGTGAGCCGTCGCGCGAGATGCCTTCGCGCATCGCACGGGCGAACGCCGGATACGACCAGTTGCCGATGCCGGTTTCCGGATCGGGCGTGAGGTTCGTCGTGTAGATCGTGCCGAACGGCGTATCGAGCGCGAGCCCGCCCGCATTGGTCGCGCCGCCGGGCGCCGTGTGGCACACCGCGCAATCGCCGGCGAGCGCGACGAGGCGGCCGCGTTCGAGCATGGCCGCGCTCCACATCGCGCCGTCCGCGCCACCGGGCGCAACAGGCCCGAGCGGTGCGATCGGCGCCGGGCCCGGCAGGATCGCGCACGCCAGCCCGATCAGCCCGCCGACCACGCCGCCCGCGCCGCCGCCGGCCAGCCAGCGGCGCCAGCGCGATGCGCGGCGCGGGGCCGCGTGCGGCCTGTCGGTGGCATCGGCCGGCACCGGTTGCGCGAGCGCGGCGCGAATGTGCGCCGCATCGAACGGCGGCGCGCGAAAACGCACGCCCGTCGCGTCGTACAGCGCGTTGGCGATGGCAGCCGCGGCCGGCGCGGCCGCCTGCTCGACTCGCCGCGCATCGTATCCGGACAGGTCGCCATGCGCGCGATGCGCGGCGGCGTCGAAGGCAACCAGCTCGTGTGCGATCGCGTCGGGCCGCGCATCGGCATCGGTCTCGTCGTGCGCGGGCCGCGCGGACAACCGTGCGCCCATTACGCGGGAAATCGCGGCCTCGATCTGCCATGCGGGCAGGCCGGCCAGCGACGCGTCGCCCGGCTCGCCGCTGCCTTGCCCGGCCACGACGCGCCGCACCGAGACGTCGCCGGTCGCACGGTCGACCTCGAGATCCACGACCCACGCGGACCAGTGCGGATCGCCGTGACGGTCGGCATCGTCGCCGGATGCGGATGCGACTGCGCGCGCATCGACCGGCTCGCCATCGAAGGCGAAGCCGCGACCGCTGACACGCGACGCCGCGTTCGCCCGCGACGCAACCGGCACGCCCCAGGCGGCGCGTTCGGTGACCATCCGGATCGTTTCGCGCGGCCCTGCGTCCCGCGCGGCATCCAGATGTTGCAACCGCAACGCGACCGGGTCGCGCCGCAACGCTCCCGCGAGTTCGTCGACGAAGGATTCGCGGGCAAAGACGTGCGCGTGACCGGGAATCGCGCCATCGGCATCGGCCAGCTCGATCGACGTCTGCGCGTGCCGGTAGACGAACGGCGATGCGGCGCCGGAATCAGCGCGTGCCGCGGCTCCGCGAGCATCGTTCGTGGCTGAGCCGACCGCCTGCGCGCGATAGCGCCACGTGGTCATCCTGCCGTCGGGCGCGGTCCGCGTTTCGATATCGAACGATGCAGGCGTGCGCGCATCGCCGATCGGCCAGGCGTAGCGTGCGCGGTGCGGCGGCGCGGCGGCGGCGGCCGCGTCATCGTGCGGCGCGGGTTCCGCCACACACGCCGGCGCCATCGGCGGACCTGCGTCAGGCTTCATCGCCGCCTCGCAGATAGCGTGCGGCGCGATGCACCGCGCGGATGATCTCCAGATGCGTGCCGCAACGGCACAGGTTGAAACGCAACGCGTCCCGGATCGCCGCATCGTCGGGCGCGGGGTGGCGGTCGAGCAGCGCCTTCGTGCTCATGATCATGCCGTTCAGGCAGTAACCGCATTGCGCGGCCTGCTCGTCGATGAACGCGCGCTGGATCGCATGCGGCGCGTCGCACGACCCGAGCCCTTCCAGCGTCGTGACGTCGCGCCCGTGCGCGGCGGCGGCCGGCACGACGCACGAACGCGTGGCCTGCCCGTCGACGAGCACCGTGCACGCGCCGCACTGCCCGAGCCCGCAGCCGTACTTCGGGCCGTTGAGCGCGCAGTCGTTGCGCAGGACCAGCAGCAGCGGCGCGTCGGGCGCGGCGTCGGCGAAGGTGTGCGGCGTGCCGTTCACGCGAAACGCCAGCGGCCGCGACGGAGAAGCGGGATGGGACATGAAGGGATCCGGAATACGGCGGGCGGGCCGGCGTCGGCCGGCGCGGGCACGGGCCGCCGGCTGGCGCCTGCCGGCGCGCCTGACATATAACACGCCGAAATGCGCGTTGCCGCGCATCGATTCCCGCGCCGGCGCAGCGGCTGCAAAGCGGATGCAAAGCGCCGGCCGGCGCGGGCGCCGCGCGTCAGGCCACGGCCGCCACACTGCTGCGCGACGGCGCTTCGAGCGGCACGTCGAACACGTCGTAACCGAATACCCACGACGGGTCCTCGTTGGTGCGCAGCCACGTGTTGTTGTGCGACACGAGCTGCACCTTCGACGCGCGTGCCGCGCGGTTCGCCTCGTACAGCGCGAACGCGCCCGCGTAATCGCCTACGCCGACTTCGTCGAGACAGCGCGCGAGCATCGCGGCATCCTCGATCGCCATCGCGGCGCCCTGCGCCATGTGCGGCTTCATCGGATGGCACGCGTCGCCGAGTAGCACGAGCCGGCCGCGGCTCCACAACGGCAGCGGATCGCGTTCGAGCAGCGGCCATTTGGTGATCGACGGCGACACGTCGATCAGATGCTGGATGTCAGCGTGGAAACCGGCGAACGCTTCGCGCATCTCGTCGCGGCTGCTGTCGACCATCGACACGCCCTCGGGCCATTCGGCCTGCGGCACGCCCGTCACGTAGTAGTACTCGTCGCGCTTCTCGGTCACGTAGTAGACCATCATGTGGCGATCCTCCGACCACCACTTCACGCACATGTCGTACGGCTTGTTGCCGAGCAGCGCGGCCGGGAACACCGCGCGGTGCGCGACATAACCGGTGTAGCGCGGCGGTTCCGCACCGAGCAGGTGCTCGCGCAGCCGCGAATTCACGCCGTCCGCGCCGATCGCGATGTCGGCCGTCTCGATGCTGCCGTCGGTAAATGTGAGGCGCACATCGCTGCCCGTGTCCTCCACCGCCGCGAGCTTCTTGCCGAAGCGGATCGTGCCGGGCGTCACCGCCTGCGTCATCAGCGCATGGAAATCGCCGCGATGCACGGTCAGGTAGCTCGCGCCGTAGGCCTTGCGCGCGTAGTCGCCGAGCGGAATCCGCGACAGCACGTCGGCCGTGCGCCAGTCGCGGCTGTACCAGAAATCCGGATGCGAACCCATCGTTTCCAGCGCGTCCTCGCAGCCGATGCGCCGCATGATCTTCATCACGTTCGGGCCGAGATGGATGCCCGCGCCGAGACGCGAGAACGCGGGCGCCTGCTCGTACAGCGCGACGTCGTAACCGCCGCGCTGCAGCAGCGCGGCAGCGGCCGTGCCGCCGAGACCGGCGCCGATGATTGCGATACGGGGTTTGCTCATGCGGATCTCCTGATCGTGGGCCCATTGCCGAACGCGGCGCCAGGGCGGGCGGATTGAATGGCGTTTATTTAGCGTACACACTCAATTTATTCAGGACAAGCAGATTATTGATCGATGCCGACGTCTCCGGGAAAGCACCAATAAATCTCCCGAAATCCATACACACAAACAATCTACCCATGGCAGACGTAATTTTGATCCATTGCCATTTTCAAATGTACACACTAGACTTTGCCCAACATCCGGCGATCCCGCGCCAGCGTGCCGCCCCCTCCTTACCGACACGGAGCCTCCCGTCATGAGCAAGACCTACCGCATCGGCCAGATCGTGCCGAGTTCCAACACGACGATGGAGACCGAGATCCCGGCGATGCTGCGGCTGCGCGAAGCGATCCGGCCCGAGCGCTTCACGTATCACTCGAGCCGGATGCGGATGAAGAAGGTCGTCAAGGAAGAACTCGCGGCGATGGACGCCGAATCCGACCGCTGCGCGGTGGAACTGAGCGATGCACGCGTCGACGTGCTCGGCTACGCGTGCCTCGTCGCGATCATGGCGATGGGTCACGGTTATCACCGCGTGTCGCAGGCGCGCCTCACGAAGCACACGGCCGACAACGGTGCGCAGGCGCCGGTGCTGACGAGCGCGGGTGCGCTCGTCGACGCGCTGAAGGTGATCGGCGCGAAGCGCATCGTCGTCGTCGCGCCGTACATGCTGCCGCTCACCGAGCTGGTGGTCGACTACATCCGCAACGAAGGCTTCGACGTGCTCGCGTACCGCGCGCTGGAGATCCCCGACAACCTCGACGTGGGCCGCCACGATCCGGCGCGCCTGCCCGACATCGTGAAGACGCTGCCGTACCAGGACGCCGATGCGATCGTGCTGTCCGCATGCGTGCAGATGCCGTCGCTGCCGGCCGTCGCGAAGGTCGAGGCGATGACGGGCAAGCCGGTGATCACCGCGGCGATCGCGACCACCTACGCGATGCTGCGCGAGCTCGATCTCGAACCGGTCGTGCCGGGCGCCGGCGCGCTGCTGTCCGGCGCGTACTGAGCGCCACCGCTACTTCGGAGCCATCCCATGTCCTCGACTTTCCTGTACGGCGCGAACGTCCGCGCCAACGGCATCCGCCAGCACTATCTGCGCTACGGCGGCGCGACCGGCGCACGCGCGGCGCGCCCGGCGATCGTGCTGATTCCCGGCATCACGAGCCCCGCGATCACGTGGGGCTTCGTCGGCGAAGTATTCGGCGCGGCGTTCGACACCTACGTGCTCGACGTGCGCGGCCGCGGGCTGTCGGACGCGTCGCCGTCGCTCGACTACGGCCTCGATGCGCAGGCAGACGACGTCGCGGCGCTCGTCGCCGCGCTCGATTTGCCGCGCACGAGCCTCGTCGGCCATTCGATGGGCGCGCGCATCGCCGCGCGCGCGGCCCGTCGCGGCATCCGCGGGCTCGCGTCGGTCGTGCTGGTCGATCCGCCCGTGTCGGGCCCGAACCGCCGCGACTATCCGGGCAAGCTGCCGTGGTACATCGACTCGATGGCGCTCGCGCGCGCCGGCACCGATGCCGAAGGCATGCGCGCGTTCTGCCCGACCTGGACCGATGCCGAGCTGCAGTTGCGCGCCGAATGGCTGCATACCTGCGACGAACGCGCGGTGCGCGCATCGTACGAAGGCTTCCACACCGACGATTTCCACGCGGATGCCGCGCAACTGGCCGTGCCGTCGCTGCTGATCACGGCCGAGCGCGGCGACGTGGTGCGCGACGACGACGTCGCCGAGCTGCAGCGCGCGACGCCGACGATGCAGCACGTGCGCGTGCCCGACGCCGGCCACATGATCCCGTGGGACAACGCGGCGGGTTTCTACGCGGCGTTCGGCGACTTCCTCGGCGCGCCGCTCGCGGCCTGAGCGCGGCGCCCGCCCTTTCCTTCACGCCTTTACCGGAGCCGACGATGCCAGTCAGCGATACCCAACTGATCGACGCGTGGAAGCAGGTCCTCACGCTGTCGCGCCTCGAGCCGGGCCAGACCGTCACGATCCTGACGAGCGCGGCCACCCATCCGCAGACGCTGTCGTGCGCGCTGATCGCGACGCAATCGCTGGGTGCGATCGTCAACCGGCTCGACCTGCCGCCCGTCAACGGCGACAAGGCGTTCAGCCGCGACCCGCTCGCCTACCTCGGCACGACGCCGCTGACCGGCAACAAGGCCGCGATCGCCGCGCTGCGCGAGAGCGACCTCGTGCTCGACCTGATGACGCTGCTGTTCTCGCCCGAACAGCACGACATCCTGAAGTCCGGCACGAAGATCCTGCTCGCGGTCGAACCGCCCGAAGTGCTGGTACGAATGGTGCCGACCCTGGCCGACCGCACGCGCGTGCTCGCCGCGGCGAAGAAAATCGCCGCGGCCCGCGAGATGCGCGTGAGTTCGGCGGCCGGCACCGCGCTCGTGTGCCCGCTCGGTGAGTTTCCGCCGACCGCCGAATACGGCTTCGTCGACGCACCGGGCCGCTGGGACCACTGGCCGAGCGGCTTCGCGCTGACCTATCCGAACGATCGCACCGCGCGCGGCACGATCGTGATCGACCGCGGCGACATTCTGCTGCCGCAGAAGCACTACGTGCGCGAGCCGATCGCGCTGACCGTCGAAGGCGGCTATGCGACGCGTATCGAAGGCGGCGTCGACGCCGACCTGCTGCGCGACTACATGGAAACGTTCGCCGACCCCGAAGGCTATGCGATCTCGCATATCGGCTGGGGGCTGCAGCCGCGCGCGCGCTGGTCGACGCTCGGGCTGTACGACCGCGAGGCGACGATCGGAATGGACGCGCGCGCGTTCGAGGGCAACTTCCTGTTCTCGCTAGGCCCGAACAACGAAGGCGGCGGCAGCCGCACGACCACCTGTCATATCGACATCCCGCTGCGCCGCTGCACGGTCGAGCTCGACGGCGAGACCGTCGTGCGCGAAGGCCGCGTGACCGATCAACCCGCCTGACCGACGAGCCCCCGACACCATGAACGATCTTTCCCGTCACGCCGAAGCGAACGTGTATCGCCAGCAGGGTTTCGGCACGCCGCTTCCGCCGCACGGCAACATTGGACTGCTGATCGTCGATTTCGTGGTCGGCTTCGCCGATCCCGCGACGTTCGGCGGCGGCAACATCGCGCCGGCGATCGCGCGCACGACGAAGGCGCTCGCGCTCGCCCGCGAACGCGGCTGGCCGGTCGCGCACAGCCGCATCGTGTATGCGGACGACGGCAGCGACGACAACGTGTTTTCGCTGAAGGTGCCCGGCATGGCGACGCTGACCGAGCATCATCCGAACAGCGCGATCGTGCCCGAGCTCACGCCGGCGCCGGGCGAACTCGTCGTGCGCAAGACCGTGCCGTCCGCGTTCTTCGGCACGCAGCTCGCGCCGTGGCTCGCGCAGCGCGCGGTGCAGACGCTGCTCGTCGCGGGCGCCGTGACGAGCGGCTGCGTGCGCGCGAGCGTCGTCGACGCGATGTCGCACGGGTTTCGCCCGCTCGTGCTCGCCGATTGCGTCGGCGATCGCGCGATCGCGCCGCACGACGCGAACCTGTTCGACATGCAGCAGAAATATGCGGCCGTGATGCCGCTCGACGATGCGATCGCGGCAATCGATGCCGTGCAGGCACGCTGAACTGCCACGGCGCGCGGGTGGCTCCGGCGGTTCGGGCGGTTCGGGCGGCGTGAGCGGTGGCTACGCCCGCACCCGCGCGCCATTGACGCTGCGGTTTTGGCGACCTAGATTGACCGCATGCGCCGCCGCGCCGCGGCTTGCCGCCGTCTCGCGTGCGCCGCGCGCTGCCCGCACGCCGCCTTCGTCGTGGCCGGGCACCGGCCGCGCCTTCCTCGACAGGATCTCTCCCCCGTGAACCGCTCCGAACTGCTCGCGCACACCGGCTGCCTGACCGTGATCCGGTCACCGGCCCCGCCCGTGAAGCCGGCGCCCGGCCAGCCGGGCAGCCTGTCGTCGTACGTGCCCACGCTGCCCGAAGTGTTCGTCGCGATTCTCGACGACGGCCGCATCCTCGCGTTCAACGGACACGTCGATCTCGGCACCGGCATTCGCACGTCGCTCGCGCAGATCGTCGCCGAGGAACTCGACGTGCCGGCCGCGCGCGTGACAATGGTGCTCGGCGACACGGCCGCGACGCCGAACCAGGGGCCGACCATCGCCAGCGCGACGATCCAGATTTCCGCGACGCCGCTGCGCTGCGCGGCCGCGCAGGCCCGTCACGCGCTGCTGGCGCTCGCCGCCGAGCGGTTCGGCGTCGATGTCGAGCGGCTGAACATCGACGATGGATCGATTTCAGCCGATGGACAGGCGGTCACGTTCGCCGCGCTCGTCGCCGCACGGCGGATCGCGCTGACGCTCGACCTGAACACCCGCACGAAAGACCCCGCGCACTACCGGATCGTCGGCCGCGCGTCGCCGCGCGTCGACCTGCCCGCGAAGGCGACCGGCCAGCTCACGTTCGTGCACGACATGCGCGTGCCGGGCATGCTGCACGGCCGCGTCGTCCGGCCGCCGTATGCGGGCCACGACAGCGGCCCGTTCGTCGGCACGTCGCTGGTGGACGTCGATCGCGCATCGGTAGCCGACGTGCCGGGGCTCGTGGCCGTCGTCGCGCTCGGCGATTTCGTCGGGGTGGTCGCCGAGCGCGAGGAGCACGCGATCCGCGCCGCGCGCCAGTTGCGCGTGACGTGGCGGCCGCTTCCCGCGCTGCCGCCGCTCGACGCGCCGGCCGCCGCGATCGCCGCCGCGCCGGCCACCCGCCGCGTGCTGCTCGACGAAGGCGATGTCGACGCCGCGCGAACGGAACCGGACACGCTCACGGTATCGCGCACCTATGCATGGCCGTTCCAGATGCACGGCTCGATCGGTCCGTCGTGCGCGCTCGCCGACTACCGCGCGCCCGGTGACGGGCGGATCACCGTGTGGTCCGGCACGCAGAACCCCGTGTCGCTGCGCTACGACCTCGCGACGCTCGTCGCGCGCGATGAGGCCGATATCGACGTCGTGCGGATGGAAGCGGCCGGCTGCTACGGCCGCAACGGTGCGGACGACGTGTGCGGCGATGCGCTGCTGCTGTCGCGCGCGGTCGGCCGCCCGGTGCGAGTGCAGTTGTCGCGCGCGGACGAACATCTGTGGGAACCGAAAGGCGCGGGCCAGTCGATGCAGGTGACGGGCACCGTCACGCGCGACGGCCGCCTGCTCGGCTACGACTTCACGACGCGCTATCCGTCGAACGACGCGCCGCTGCTCGCGGCGCTGCTGACCGGCGCGATCGCGCCCGCGCCGCGCGTGTTCGAAATGGGCGACCGCACGGCCGTGTCGCCGTATGCCAGCCCGCATCGTCGCTTCGTCTGCGAGGATCTCGCGCCGCTCGTGCGGGCGTCGTGGCTGCGCGGCGTGTCGGCGTTGCCGAACTCGTTCGCGCACGATGCGTTCGTCGACGAATGCGCGGCGCTGACCGGCGTCGATCCGCTCGCGTTCCGCATTCGCCATCTGCAGGACACGCGTGCGATCGAATTGCTGCAGGCGGTGGCCGAGCGCGCAGGGTGGACGCCACGCGTGCCGCGCCCGCCCGACGAACGCGACGAAGCACGGCTCGTGCGCGGCCGCGGGATCGCGTATGCGCGCTACGTGCACAGCCGCTTCCCCGGTTTCGGCGCGGCGTGGTCGGCCTGGATCGTCGACCTGAGCGTCGATCGCGTGTCGGGCGAGGTCCGCATCGAGCGCGTGACGGTCGGACAGGACACGGGCACGATGATCAACCCGGATGGCGTGCGCCACCAGATCCACGGCAACGTGATCCAGGTATTGAGCCGCACGCTGAAGGAGCGCGTGCGGTTCGCGGACGGCAAGGTCGCGTCGCGCGAATGGGCGAGTTACCCGATCCTGACGTTCGCGGAAGTGCCGGACGTCGACGTCGTATTGATGCCGAGGCAAGGCGAACCGCCGCTCGGGGCGGGCGAATCGGCATCGGTGCCAGGCCCGGCCGCAGTTGCGAATGCGCTGTTCGATGCCACCGGCGTACGGTTCTACGCGCCGCCCTTTACGCCGGAAACCGTGCGCGCCCGGCTACACGAGGCCGGCCGGCTGATGCGCGCCGACGCGGCAGCGCCCGTCACGACGTAGATGGGTCTGGGCCGCGCGCCACCCGTCAGGCATCGCCGTCTTCTTCCATCATCTTGCGCAGCAGGAACTGCAGTGCGACCCGTTCGCCGGGATTGAGCGCGCCGTACGTGCGCTCGGTCACCTGCCGCGCGAACGGCACCGTGCGGTCGATCAGCGCGAGGCCGGCCGCGGTCGCGCGCACGATCAGCTTGCGGCCGTCGTTCGGGTCGGGCAACACCTCGATCAGCGCGCGCGTCTTCAGACGCTCGACGACGCCGCGAATCGTCGCCTGATCGATCGCGGTCGCCTTGACGATGTCGTTCAGCGAACACGCCTGCCGCTCCTTGACCGCGCACAGCGTCACGAACTGCGCGGCCGTGAGATCCGAATCGGGAATCGCTTCCTGGAAAATCGAAACGTGCCGCTGATACGCGCGGCGCAGCAGATGCCCGACCTGGTCGTGAAAATCGTACGAATCCTTGGAAGACGCCATGAGAGTGCAAGCCCTTGCCTGCATGCAAATGAAAGACAAGCAGTGTACACCCTCAAATCGGCGTGGCCGGCGGCTGGCCGCTCGCGTCATTGCGGTGCATCAGGGTTCGCGGAATCGCATGCAAGCGGCGCGTGAGGCTCGTCCGATCCATGGCGGATCGCCAGCCCGTCACGGCGGCGTGCCGGCCAGCCGCACACCGTCGCGGCGGCTACCGCCCGCGCATGCGTGCGCTGCCGACGGCTTTCGCGCACACACTTCAATTTTGAGTGCATACGCACGAAATTCGTGCATGCCATCGCCTGTGCGCCCATCTTTTCAGCGCACACTCCATATCATCCAAAACCCCTTTGATAACACGGACTTTTGTCATGCAAACGCTTGCCTTAAGATGACCGCATACGTGCCTGTGCGCTTCGGTATTTTCTAGTGTGTACGCTACGTATTTGACGTGATATACAGACTCCAGTGCGCAGCGGAACGTCCCGCTCGCGACGATCGAGCCACCCATTCATCCGTCACACTCGAACAGGGGCAGTCCCATGTCTACCGCACACCCGAGCGCCGCCGTTTCCCCCGACGACGCGCCCCACGGCCCTCTCTATCGCAAGGTCACGCTGCGCCTCATCACCCTCTTCTGCCTGTGTTACTTCGCGGCCTATCTCGACCGCATCAACATCGGTCTCGCGAAGCTCCAGATGCTCGATGCGCTGAAGTTCAGCGACACGGTGTACGGCCTCGGCGCCGGGCTGTTCTTCGCCGGCTACATCCTGTTCGAAGTCCCAAGCAATCTGGTGCTGCAACGCGTCGGCGCGAAGCTGTGGATCGCGCGGATCATGATCACGTGGGGCCTGCTGTCGGGCGCGACGATGTTCGTGCACACGCCGGTGCAGTTCTACGTCGTGCGCTTCCTGCTCGGCGCCGCCGAAGCCGGTTTCCTGCCGGGCGTGCTGCTGTACCTGACGCAGTGGTATCCCGATGCACGTCGCGCACGGATCGTCGCGCTGTTCATGGTGGGCCTGCCGCTGTCGAGCATGATCGGCAGCCCGATTTCCGGCTGGATCATGCGTGCGTTCGAAGGCGCGCACGGGCTCGGCGGCTGGCAGTGGCTGTTCCTGCTCGAAGCGCTGCCGTCGGTGCTGCTCGGCTTCGCGGTGCTGCGCTGGCTGCCGAACGGCATCGAATCCACGCGCTGGCTGAACGCCGACGAGAAGCGGGTGCTGCGCGCGAATCTCGACGCCGATCCGTCCGGCAACAAGAGCCACGCGCTCGGCAAGGCGTTCTCCGATCCGAAGGTGTGGGCGCTCGGCCTGATCGACCTGTGCGTGCTGCTCGGCCTGTATGCGGTGAGCTTCTGGCTGCCGACGATCCTGCGCGACACCGGCGTGAAGGACGCATATCACATCGGCTGGCTGATGGTGATTCCGAACGCCGCCGCCGTGCTCGCGACGCTGTACTGCGGCGCCAGCTCCGATCGCGCACGCGAACGCCGCTGGCATATCGTCGTGCCGTTCATGGTGTCGGCCGTCGCGCTGGCGATCGCGGCTTCGTCGTCGCACGGCACGCTCGGCACGGTGCTGCTGTTCTCGCTGATCAACGCCGGCGCGGCCGCCGCGATGCCGGTCGTGTGGGCGCTGCCATCGACGTTCCTGAAGGGCTCGGCCGCCGCCGGCGGCATCGCGTTCGCATGCTCGATCGCGAACCTCGGCGGGTTCGGCAGCACCTATTTCATCGGCTGGCTGCGCGATACGTTCCATTCGCAAAGCGCGGGTCTGTATGGTTTCGCCGCGTGCATGCTGGTCGGCTGCGCACTCGCGCTCGCGTATCCGGCCCGGCTCGTGAACCGCTGACGTATCGCGCCGCGCGCGCAACGCTGCTTTTTTACAACCGTGCCGATTCGCGCGGTCTGCTCCCGCTCCTCGCGTCATCCCGCGCACGCCGCCACGCCGGCGCGTGCGCGCTTCCCCCGCCGCCGTTCGCCGCTTTTTCCTCGCACAGGCACACCGCTTGCGACATCCTCGCGCCCGCCATCCGGCGGACAGTCATCTGCCTTCCAACCGGCGCTGCGCCCCGCGCGATCCGTCACGCGGCGGTTCTGCATCGCAAGCAGGTTCCCTGAACGAGAGGACAACATGAAATCAATACGAACGATAGTGGCCCTGTGCTCGGTCATTTCCGTACTCGCGGCGTGCGGCGGCGGCGACGACGCCGGCACCGTACTCGGTATCTCGAAGCCGCAGGCGCGCTTCATCAACGCGGTGCCGGCCGGCCCGAACCTCGACTACTACCTGAACGGGAAGGTCGACCAGTCGGGCGTCGCCTACAAGGGTGTGACGCGCTATCACGACGTCGATTCAGGCACGCAGACCGCGAGCTACGACGTGTCGGGGACGACCACGACCATCGCGTCCCAGGCGTTCAGCGCCGCGAACGGCCACCACTACACGACGATCGCGCTGCCGAGCACGACGTCGCTGATCTCCGTCATCGACGACCCGTACGACAAGGGCCTGCTGTCGGACAAGGCGCGCGTGCGCAGCTTCAACGCATCGCCGAATGCGCAGAACGTGGACGTGTACGTCGTGCCGCCGGGCACCGACATCACGACGGTCAGCCCGACGATGGCGGGCGCCGCCTACCAGAATGCCGTACCGGCAACGACGCAGGATTCGGTCTACCTGAACGGCGGCACGTACCAGGTGGTCGTCACGACGGCCGGCAGCAAGTCGCCGATTCTCAAGACCGCGCCGGTCAGCATCGGCAACAACGCGGACTGGCTGCTCCTGACGATTCCGTCCGGCGGCGTCGGCGACGTGACGCCGAACGACATCCACGTGCTGGTCGCGCAGGGCAACGACGCCGATACGTCCGCGCAGGAGCTGGGGCCGCAGTAACGCAGCACGGGCCGGAAACGGTCGCGGCGGCCGGTGCGATTTGCACCGGCCGCCGCGTGTCGAATACCTCGAAGACCGGTATCAATCGCCGGTATCAATAGCCGCTATCAGTCGTCGGACCGTTCGAGGCAGATCACGTGCTCGGCACGCGTGCTGTCACCATGCTCGACATCGACGTCGCCGACATGACGCACCCGCCAGCCCGGCCGCGTCGCGATCTGCGGCATGTTGCCGGACGGCCTGCTCTCGATCCCGCCGAGCCCTTCGTCGGGCGTATCGACCGCTTCGTCGAGCGACGCGTTCGAATAGATCACGTTGTCCTGCAGCTCCGACGCGCCGGTACGCGCCTCCATGCCCTTGCCGTCGACGTCGACCGTGTTGTCGGTCATCGCCATGTTCGCGTTGTCGAGCGTGACGATCCGGCCGGCGGCCCGACGTACCGGGTCGCCGCTGTCGACCGCATGCGCGTCGACGTCGATCTCCGGCAGGCCGGTCGGCATTTTGCCGGCGACCGCTTCCGGCGTCAGCGGACGCCGCGCCACTTGCGCCGCCTGGGTCGCCGCGTCGGGCATGTCGCCGGCCGCCGGCGTCTTCACCGGGCTCTTCTCGATCTGTTCCCGCTGCTTTTCCGGGGTAGGGTTCGATTCCGCGTTCTGCATCGCACCTCCTTGCCCGGCCGGCGGACGCCGGCGTCACGCCGTCGCCGCCGGGCCGGAAATCGCTACAACGGTCCTTGCAAATCTTTCATGCGCACGGCCGCGCGCGCACGCCGTCCGGCGCGCGTGCCAGTGGGCACCGCACCTCAGCAGCGAACGGCGCGCTGACGCACCGTCCGCCCCGGCTATCCGCCGGCGGTCAGCCGCCGCTCGGCGCGGAGGCCGCACCCGGCAGGCTCGCGCCGGCGTCCGCCCCACTGCTCGGCGTGCCCGACGGTGCGGTCGAAGGCGCGGTGGAAGGCGCGGCCGACATGCCGCTCGCTGCGCTCGAATCTGAACTGGCCGCGCCGTTGTCGCCCTTCTTCTGGCAACCCGCGCCTGCCGCCAGGCCCGCGATCAGGATGCCGGCGAAGACGGCTCGCGATACGTGACGAATGGAATATCGCTGCATGACACCTCCGCTGATGTCGATGTGGATGGAACCCGTTCACTCGCAATTTGCATGCCGTTCCCCCCGCCGCCGCGGCCTGACGCGATTCATTCATTTTTCAAATGACGCCCAGCCGAATATTTAATTTCCCATCGTGGTAGCCGCCGCCCATACTCGCGAACAAATCCGAGACATAACGTCCACCGGGGCCCGGCCCGCGCCGCGTACGACACGCAGCCGGTTTCGTGCCCCGCACATGGAAGGAGACAACGGCGTGCAACTGGAAGCCATTCACCGCGCGGGCCTCGGGCTCGGCGCGGACGACGCATCGCATCGAACCGACCCGGCCGCGCGCGATCCCGCGCTGAGCCCGCGGCTGCACAACCCCGATCTCGCGCCGACCCAGGCCGAAGGCCGGACCTGGGGCCGCTACAGCATCTTTGCGCTATGGACCAACGACGTGCACAACATCGCGAACTACTCGTTCGCGATCGGGCTGTTCGCGCTCGGCCTGTCGGGCTGGCAGATGCTCGCGTCGCTCGCGATCGGCGCGGTGCTCGTGTACGGCTTCATGAACCTCACCGGCTACATGGGCCAGAAAACCGGCGTGCCGTTCCCGGTGATCAGCCGGATGAGCTTCGGCATCTACGGCGCGATGCTGCCCGCGATGATCCGCGCGGTGATCGCGATCGCATGGTTCGGTATCCAGACCTATCTCGCGTCCGTCGTGCTGCGCGTGCTGCTCACCGCGATCTGGCCGGGCCTCGCCGCGTTCGACCAGAATGCGATCTTCGGGCTGTCGACGCTCGGCTGGATCACGTTCGTCGCGATCTGGCTGGTGCAGATCGGCATCCTCACGTACGGGATGGAAATGGTCCGCAAGTACGAGGGGCTCGCCGGCCCGGTGATCCTCGTCACGACGCTGTCGCTCGCCGCATGGATGTTCAGCCGCACCGGCGGCCACCTCGCGATGTCGATCGGCAAACCGATGAGCGGCCTGAAGATGTGGACGGAAATCTTCGCGGGCGGCTCGCTGTGGCTCGCGATCTACGGCACGCTGGTGCTCAACTTCTGCGATTTCGCCCGCTCGTCGCCGAGCCCGAAGACGGTGCGCGTCGGCAACTTCTGGGGGCTGCCGGTCAACATCCTCGTATTCGCGACGATCAGCTTCGTGCTTGCCGGCGCGCAGTTCAAACTGAACGGCCACATCATCCACAGCCCGACGGAAATCATCGCGACGGTGCCGAACAAGCTGTTCCTCGTGCTCGGCTGCCTCGCCTTCCTGATCGTGACGGTGGCCGTGAACATCATGGCGAACTTCGTCGCGCCGGCCTTCGTGCTGACGAGCCTCGCGCCGCATCGCCTGTCGTTCCGCCGCGCGGGCCTGATCAGCGCGACGATCGCCGTGCTGATCCTGCCGTGGAACCTGTACAACAGCCCGATCGTGATCGTCTATTTCCTGTCCGGCCTCGGCGCGCTGCTCGGCCCGCTGTACGGGATCATCACGGTCGACTACTGGCTCGTGCGCAAGCAGCGCGTGAACGTGCCCGATCTCTACACCGAAGCGCCGAGCGGCGCCTACTTCTACACGCGCGGCGTGAACCGCAAGGCGCTCGCGGCACTCGTGCCGTCCGCGCTGATCTCGATCACGCTCGCCGTCGTGCCGGCCTTCAGCGCGATGACGCCGTTCTCGTGGCTGCTCGGCGCAGCGATCGCGGGCAGCGTGTACTGGCTGCTGGCCGATCGCAAACGGATCTACGAAGCGCGCTCGGGCGAGCACATCGCGGTCCCCTGCGCACAACACTGACACACACGCATACGGAGTCGCCGATGAGGATCCTGGTAGTCAACGTCAACACGACCGAGTCGATCACCGACGCGATCGCCGCGCAGGCGCAGGCCGCCGCATCGCCGGGCACGGAGATCGTCGGGCTGACGCCGCGCTTCGGCGCGGAGTCGGTCGAAGGCAACTTCGAGAGCTACCTCGCCGCGATCGCCGTGATGGACCGCGTGCTGAACTACGACGAACCGTACGATGCGGTGATCCAGGCCGGCTATGGCGAGCATGGCCGCGAAGGGCTGCAGGAACTGCTGACGGTGCCCGTCGTCGACATCACCGAAGCGGCCGCGAGCGTCGCGATGCTACTCGGCCATCGCTACTCGGTCGTCACGACGCTCGACCGCACGGTGCCGCTGATCGAGGATCGCCTGAAGCTCGCCGGGCTCGATGCGCGCTGTGCGTCGGTGCGTGCGAGCGGCCTCGCGGTGCTCGAACTCGAGGAGAATCCGGCCCGCGCGATCGAATCGATCGTGGGCCAGGCGCAGCGCGCGGTGAAGGACGATCACGCGGAAGTGATCTGCCTCGGCTGCGGCGGGATGGCCGGCCTCGACCGGCAGATCGAGGAATGCACGGGCGTGCCGGTCGTCGACGGCGTATCGGCCGCGGTCGTGCTCGCCGAATCGCTGGTGCGCCTGAAGCTGAAGACGTCGAAGGTCCGCACGTACGCGCCGCCGCGCCCGAAGCGGATCGTCGGCTGGCCGTTCGCAAAATGACGGGCCGCCGGCCGGCTGCCGCATCGCGCGGCCGCCTCGTATCGTCGGGACGCGTATCGCCATGCGGGCCCCGCTAGATCCGACCGCCCTGCCCCGCGGCACGTTCGATGCCGCGGGCGCGCTCGACGTGCTCGATGCACGGCTGATGCGCATCCTGCTCGTGCTGCTGACCGAGCGCACCGTGTCGCGTGCGGCCGTGCGCCTGAACATGTCGCAGCCGGCGACGAGCGCCGCGCTCAAGCGCCTGCGCACGCTGCTCGGCGATCCGCTGCTCGTACGCAGCCGCTACGGGATGGTGCCGACCGAGTTCGGCGCGCGGTTGATCGAGCCGCTGCGCAACGCGCTGCGCGTGATCGACTTCATCCGCATCCAGCAGCCGACGTTCGACGCGCGCACGTCGGTGCGCACCTACCGGATCGGCTGCCCCGACTACCTGAATGTCCTGTTCGTGCCGAAGCTCGTCGCGCTGTTTCGCGAGCGTGCGCCGCACGCGCAACTGGTGTTCCATCCGCTCGGCGACGGGTTCGACGACGAGCGCGCGCTGGCCGACGGCGAGCTCGACGTCGTGATCGACAACCGGCCCGTGCGCCGGTCGCGCTTCCGCCAGGACGACCTGTTCGACGACCGCGTCGTATGCCTGATGCGCGCGACGCACCCGCTCGCGCGGCGCGACGCGATGACGGCCGCCAGGTTCGCGGCGGCGCCGCAGCTGTGCCCGACGCCGTCGTGGCTCGAAGCGTCCGGCGCGATCGACCGGCAACTCGAACGCGTGGGTCTGCAACGGCGCATCGTCGTCACGCTGCCGCACTTCGAGCTCGCCGCGCATGCGCTGGTGCGCACCGACCTGATCCTCACCACCACGTACCGGCTCGCGCGGCACTATGCGAAGCTGCTGCCGCTCGCCGCAGTCGCGCTGCCGGTCGAGCCGCCGGACATCGCGTACCGGATAACGTGGAACGAATCGGGATCGTGCGCGGAAGGCGGTCGGTGGCTGCGCGGACTGATCGCCGAGGCGACGCGCGCATGGCTCGACGCCGAGGCAAGGTTGCCGGCGGTCGCGGCGGTCGCTGCCGTTGCCGCTTCCGGGGCCGATGCGGACGCAACGAACACCGCGGTGCTGGGCACCGATCCGCCCGAGCCCACCCGGCGCACGCGCCGCAGACCGGCCACCCATTGCCATGCGTCGCATCCGGCGCGCGTCGCGCAGGCGGCACGCATCCATCGCGGCGCGACGAAATCGCACTGACCGGCGCCGCACCCGGGCCGGAATGATCCTGTCGGCCGCTGCATGTCAGACCGGTCCTATTTACCCGCGTCGCACCGACTCGTCAGAATGACGCCTCGAACCCGTGCCGCCGGGCGTCGTATCGCGACCGCCCGTGGCCGCTTGATCGAATCGAGGAAATCGCATGAAACACACACTCATCGCGCTGGCCATCCCGGTCGCGCTATTCGCGAGTACCGGCGCATTCGCCGGCACTCAGGACTGCGCAACGCGCATCCGCGCGCTGCACACGCAGATCGACAACGCGAAACGGTTCGGCAACACGCAGCAGGCGCTGCGCCAGCAAGCCGCGCTCGAACGAATCCAGGCGAACTGCACGGATGCCGGCCAGCTCGCACGCGCCGAACGCAAGCTCGCCGACAAGGCGCGCGACGTGCGCCACGCGGAAGACGAAGTCCGCCACGCACAGGCGCGCGTCCACGAAGCCGAAACGCTAGGCGATGCAAGGAAGCTGAGCAACGCGCAACGCAAGCTCGCCGACAAGCAGGCGAAGCTGCGCGACGCCACGCGCGACCTGCACGACGCGCAGGTCGATCGCGATGCGCTTAAAGGCTGACGGATTGAACAACGGTTGATGCGACGGGCCGCGTCGCGCGTGCCGCTCGAGTGCGAGTGCGAGCAGCCCCGACAGCGACACGACCGCCCCGAGGGGTCGACACCGGCCACGCCGGCGGCCGCCGCGCGAATATGCATTTCAGGATTCGATGTTTGCCGGCCGGAAACCGATTCCGTAATCTGCCCGGCAGCCGCGCGGCCCGCGCGGATCACCGAGGACACGCCGCCGATGACCCACTCTTCCGCCCCCGCGCGCCGCCGCGCGCTGCAGCGCCTTGCCGCGCTCGCCGCCGCGCCGCTCGCCGGCGGCCTCGCACTGCCCGCCCGCGCGGCCGGCACCGACCTGTCGGGCGTCACGCTCGTCCTCGGCGACCAGGCCGGCGGCCTGCGGGCGCTGGCCGAAGCGGCGCACGTGTTCGACGGCGCGCCGTACCGGTTCCGCTGGGCCAACTTCCAGGGCGCCGCGCCGCTGTTCGAAGCGCAGCGCGCGGGCGCGATCGATCTCGCACCGGCCGGCGACCTGCCCGTGCTGACGGCCGCGCTCGGCGATCCGTCGTTGCGGATCGTCGCGACGCGCGTCGGCTCGCCGGCGTCGCTCGGCATCGTCGTGCAGCCGGACTCGCCGGTCCGCACGGTGGCCGACCTGAAAGGACAAACCGTCGTCGTGTCGTCGGCGCGCGGCAGCATCTCGCAGTACCAGTTGTACGGCGCGCTGCGCGAACACGGGCTCGCCCCGCGCGACGTCGACGTGCGCTTCGTGCTGCCGGTCGACGCGTTCGCCGCATTCGAGGCGAAGCGGATCGGCATCTGGGCCACGTTCGATCCGTACTACGGGCATGCGGTGCGACGCGGTGCGCGCATCGTCCGCGACGGCAGCGGCATCAATTCGGGGCTTGCGTTCCTGACGTCGCCGGTCGAAACGCTCGACGATCGCGGCAAGCGCGCGGCGCTCGCGGACGTGCTCGCGCGGCTCGCCCGCGCCGGTCAATGGGCGCTCGCGCACCCGGCCGACTACGCGAGCGTCTATGCGTCGCTCACGCGCCTGCCGCCCGACGCGGCCACCGACATCGCGCGCCGGGCCGCGCTCGCGCAGCGCAGCCTCAGCGGCGCCGACATCGACGTGCTGCAGCGTGTCGCCGATCGCGCGGCCGCGGATGCGATCCTGCCGCGCCGCGTCGACGTCGCGTCGATCGCCATCCGGAACGTGTCGGCCTGAGCGGGACCAGGCGGGGCGCGTTCAGCGCGGCCGCGCCATATCGAGATCCGGCACGTCGTCGCCAAAGGTCGACGCGACGAGCGTGCGCATCGCGGCGACCAGCAACGTCGGCCCCGCCTGGTTGAACGTGCAGCGCTCGCCCGCGGCCGGTACGGCGCGGTGCAGCACCGCACGCCAGGCGCCCCGCCCGCCGTCGCGCTCGAACGCGGCGAACGGCAGCCGCTCGACGATCGGGCCGCCGTCCGCCCAGGACGACGACGGCGCGAACGGCGTCGGCACGCCGCCCGCCGCGCGAATCGACGTGCATCCGGACGCGTCGGCACGCGGCGCCTCGTGGCCTTCCACGATCGCGACCCAGTAATCCAGCCGCGCGCCTGTCAGATCCTGGACTTGCATGACCGTCTCCGTCATCGTCATCGTCATTACCGACGACATGCTAACCGTTGCGGATGCACGCGTAACCGGCGCCGCAGCGCTCCCCGGCGAGCCGCTGCATCGCGGAAACCCGCCCCCGAACAAACCCGCGCGCGCTGTCACCTGCGTGTCATTCGTGCGTAGAATGATCTGACGGCTCGCCGCCCGGCTCGCGGCACGCCGCCGAGGCCATTACAAACACAACATACGCGCCGATCCGGACCCGTTTTCGCACACCCGGCGACGACAGGACCAGACGATGCGGCGCAGACCGGATCTCACGGGGGACGTATGTCCAGGCACACCCTGAAGCCGTTGGTATCGCTCGTCGTGCCGTTTCACGACGAAGCAGAAGCGATCGATGCGTTCTTCGCGACCACCGTTCCGATACTGGAAGCGATCGGCACCGCGCGCTTCGAAATCGTTTGCGTGAACGACGGCAGCCGCGACGGCACGCTCGACAAGCTGATCGACATCGCGGTCGCTGATCCGCGCGTGCGCATCGTCGATCTCACGCGGCGCTTCGGCAAGGAAGCCGCGCTCACGGCCGGCATCGACGAAGCGGCCGGCGCGGCCGTGATCCTGATCGACGCCGACCTGCAGGACCCGCCGGCCCTGATCCCCGCGATGCTCGAACGCTGGCACGCGGGCGCCGAGGTCGTCGCCGCGAAGCGCACCGACCGCCGGTGCGATCCGCTGATGCAGCGCGTGGCCGCCGCGCTCTACTACCGCGTGCACAACCAGCTCTCCGAGGTCGAGATGCCGGAGAACGTCGGCGATTTCCGGCTGATGGATCGCCAGGTCGTCGATGCGTTGCGGGCCCTGCCCGAGCGGCGTCGTTTCATGAAAGGCCTGTTCGCGTGGGTCGGCTACCGTACCGAGATCATCGAATACACGCGCGCGGCGCGCAGCGGCGGGCGCTCGAAATTCTCCGGATGGCGGCGCTGGAACTTCGCGCTCGAGGGCATCACGAGCTTCAGCACGGTGCCGTTGCGCGTGTGGACCTACATCGGCCTCGCGTTCGCCGTGCTGTCGTTCGTCTACGGCGCGTACATCGTGATGCGCACGCTGCTGTTCGGCAACCCGGTGCACGGCTACGCGTCGCTGATCTCCGTGATGCTGTTCGTCGGCGGCATCCAGTTGATCGGCATCGGCGTGATCGGCGAATACCTCGGCCGCATCTATCACGAATCGAAGCAGCGCCCGGTCTACCTCGTGCGGCGCCGCTACCGGGCCGATGCGCAGGCCGGCCAGCAGCCCGCGCGGCACGCCGCGTCTCCGGACGGCTCGAAACTGCTGCAGTTTCCGGTCCGGCGCATCGCGACGGCCCGGCGCCGGCAGACGGTCGTGGCAGGCGCGCAGGCGTCGCGCAATCTGTCGGTCAAGTAGCGCCGCATGGATATTTCCGGCTCGTCGATCCGGCGCGACGAACGCCCCGTCCGCCCCTGGCTCACGCCCGGACGCATCGCGCTTTACAGCGCGGTCATGCTGGTGATCGGTGTGCTGCTGGCCGCGATCCTGCTCTGGATCGGCTTTCACTCGACCGACCCCGGCACGTTTCGCCCCGGCTCGGGGTACATGGTGTTCTGGTCCGCGTCCCATCTGATGCTCCACGGCTCGCCGTGGCTGGCCTACGACATCCCCGCGTTCTCGCGCGAACTCGCCACGCTGTTCCCGTTGGCCGGCCGCCATGCGTTCCTGCCGTGGCTGTACCCGCCGTCGTATCTGCTCGCGGCGACACCGCTCGCGCTGCTGCCCTACGCGGTCAGCTATCCGGTGTTCGTCGTACTCGGCATCGTGCTGCTCGGCCTCGCGGTGTGGCGGGTGTCGGGATTCGGCGCGGTGCCCGGCGCGACGCGCATCGGCTGGCTCGCGCTGCTCGCCTGCCCGGGCGTGTTCGTCACCGCGATGTACGGACAGAACGCGATGCTGACCGCGGCGTGCGCGGCGCTCGCGGTGTACTTCGTCGACCGGCGGCCGCTGCTGGCCGGCCTCTGTATCGGACTCCTGTCGGTCAAGCCGCAACTGGCCCTGCTGTTCCCGTTCGTGCTGATTGCCGCGCGTGCGTGGCGCGCGTTCGCGTGGGCCGCCGCATGGGCGACCGCGATCACCGCACTGGGGATCGCGGCGGGCGGCATGGAACCGCTGCGCCTGTTCCTGCAAAACGCCGGCGCGCTGCGTTCGCTGATCATCGAGCACGGCGTGCCGTTCTGGTTTGCGTCGCCGACGCCGTTCGCGGCGTTTCGGCTTGCCGGCCTGTCGCCCGCCCTCGCGTACGCCGGTCAGGCCGTCATCGCGGCGATCGCGCTCGCGGCGGCGTGCTTCGTCTGGCGCCGCAGCCGGGACGCACGATTGCGCGGTGCGGTACTGGTCGTCGCGACGCTGGCCGCCAATCCGTATGTCTGGCACTACGAACTGTCGTGGCTGTGCATCCCGATCGCATGCATGATCGCCATCGGCACGCAGTACGGCTGGCGGCGCGGCGAGCAGTGTGTCGTCGCCGTCATGTGGGCGCTGCCGATGTACGAGTTTCTGAATCCTTGGCTGACGCTGCCGCAGATCGGGCCTGCCGTCACGGCGACCGCGCTGCTCGTGCTCCTGCAGCGCGCCCGCGCCCTCCCGCGATCCCCCGCGCGACGATAAGCATAGTTCAAATCGTTGCTTGTCCGGCCCCGGGGCGTCATCGAGAATGACCCGACGGGCTGCGGCCCGGCCTCGTTCTCCAACGTTCCGGATCCATCGATTCATGCTCCCACTGCGCCTGCTGCGATCGCTGCTGATCGCGTCCCTTTTTGCGTTGCCGGCCGCCGCCGCGCACGCCGACAAGCCCGCCACCATCCGCATCGGCGTCGCCCAGCAAGGCGCCGGCGATCCCCCGACGTTCGGCGGATCGAGCGCCGCCACCGTGCAGTTGCAGCAGCTCGTCGAAAAGGAATTCGCCGCCGACGGCATCAAGGTGGAATGGCTGTTCTTCAAGGGTGCGGGCCCGGCCGTCAACGAGGCGATCGCCAACAAGGCGCTCGACTTCGCGTACCAGGGCGACCTGCCCGCCGTGCTCGCGCGCTCGAACGGGATCAAGACCCGCCTGCTGCTCGCCGCGAGCGTGCGCTCGGGCATCAAGATCGCGGTGCCGCCCGACTCGACGATCCGCTCGATCAAGGACCTGAAGGACCGCCGCGTGTCGATCTTCCGCGGCACCAACCTGCAGCTCGTCGCCGACAACGCGCTCGCGAAGAACGGCCTCGGCGAACGCGACCTGCGCGTGATCAACCTCGACGCCGCCAGTTCGCTCGCCGCACTCGCATCGAAAGGCATCGACGCGTCGGTGGGCGATTACGCGCTGTACAAGCTGCGCGACGCGGGCCTCGCGAAGATCATCTACGAATCGCAGAACGACGGCCCGCAACTGACGCGCCAGACCCACCTGCTCGTGCTCGACGATTTCGACCGCGCGCACCCGGACATCGTGCAGCGCGTCGTCACCGCGTTCGTGAAGGGCGCGCAATGGTCGTCCGACGAGGCGAACCGCGATGCGCTGTTCAAGCTGTGGGCGAAGAGCGGCGTGCCGTATTCGTCGTGGCAGGCCGACTATGCGAACCAGCGCCTGAAGGAGCGCCTGTCCCCGCTGATCGATCCGTTCGTCGTCGCGCGCTACAAGGCGGTCGCCCAGGATGCGCTGAACCTCAAGCTGATCCGCCAGCCGGTCGACGTCGACGGCTGGTTCGAGCCGAAGTATCTCGACAACGCATTGCGCACGTTGAAACTCGAAAACTACTGGCCGCGTCATGACGCCGCCGGCAAGCCCCTCACCTGACACCCGACCGGACCCGCCCCGATGAGCGATACCGCGTTTTCCGTCCCGTCGTCCGAATCGCACCCGCTCGCCGTGCCGCCGCGCCGCTCGGCCGCGCTGAAACGGCTCGCATGGCAGCTCGCGCCGTGGGTGCTGCCCGCGCTGCTGTTCGCACTGTGGAGCGTCGGCAGCGCGCGCGGCTGGATCGCGCCGCAGATCCTGCCGCCGCCGGAACGCGTGGTCGACACGCTGGCCGAGCTCGCGTCGAGCGGCGATCTGGCGCGTCACACGCTGATCAGCCTGCAGCGGGTGCTCGTCGGCTTCGCGGCTGGCACGCTGCTCGGTGTGTCGATCGGCGTCGCGCTCGGGCTGTCGCGCACGCTGGAAGCCTATGTGCTGCCGAGCTTCAATGCGCTCGTGCAGATTCCGGTGCTCGGCTGGCTGCCGTTCCTGCTGCTGCTCGTCGGTGTCGGCGAGCCGCTCAAGTACCTGCTGATCGCGCATGCGGCGCTCGTCCCGGTCACGCTGAGCACGTTGCAGGGATTCCGCCAGACGCCGCCCGCCCTCGACGAAGTCGCGCGCGGGTTCGGCTACACGCGCCGGCAACGCATCGTCCACGTCGTGCTGCCGGCCGCGATCCCGACGCTCGCGACCGGCGTGCGGCTCGCATTCACGAAGTCGTGGCTCGCGCTCGTCGTGGTCGAACTCGTCGCGTCGTCCGAAGGGCTCGGCTACCTGATCGTGTACGGGCGGCAACTGTTCCAGCTCGATCTCGTGATGGCGGCCGTGGTCGTGGTCGGCGCGGTCGGCCTGCTGATCAACCGGGCGCTCGACGCACTCGAAGCGCGCCTGCGCCGCGGCGTGCCGTCCGCGTTTCGCGGCTGAACCGGGCCGCCCGCCCCATCGAAGGAGAGTCGCCCGTGTCGCACGCCGCCACACCGTCAGCCACACCGCCCGCCACCGCCGACCGCCGCCTGCATGCACCGGACTGGCGCGGCTTCGTGCTGCCGCTCGCCGCACTTGCGTGCTGGTGGGCCCTCGCTTCCGCGCACCTCGTGAAAAGCGGGCTGTTCGTCAGCCCCGCCGACGTGCTGTACACCGCGTGGGCGCAGGCCACGAGCGGCGCGCTCGGCCGTGCCTTGTCGGCATCGCTCGCGCGCGAAGCGTGCGGGTTCGCGATCGGCGCGACGGGCGGGCTGTTGCTCGGCGCCGTGCTCGGGCTGTCGCGCGTCGCCGCGCGGATGGTCGGCCCGAGCTTCGACACGTTCAAGCAGATCTCGCTGTTCGCGTGGATTCCGCTGATTTCCGTGTGGTTCGGGCTCGGCGACGTCGCGAAGGTCGTGTTCCTGTCGCTCGCCGCGCTGCTGCCGGTCGCCGCCCATACCTGCGACGGCATTCACGCGGTGCCGCGCACGTACGTCGACGTCGCCCGCGCGCTGCGCTACTCACGGCTTCAGCTGATCCGCTACGTGATCCTGCCGGCCGCGCTGCCGTCTATCTTCACCGGCCTGTATCTCGGCCTGATCTATTCGTGGCTCGCGACGCTCGGCGCGGAATACCTGCTCGTCGCCGGCAGCGGGATCGGCAACACGCTGATCGACGGCAGCGAGCAGTTCCGGATGGATCTCGTGCTGTTCGGGATCATCGTCGTCGGCGTGACGGGCTGGGCACTGAACGCGACCGCGCGGGCGATCGAGCGCAAGGTGCTGGCCCGGCGCGGCGACCTGACGCGCTGAGCGCCCGTTCCCTCCATATCGCTCCCTTCTCCTGACCGCCATGACGACTCTCGCCTCCGATTCGCTCGACATCCTCCATGTAAGCAAGCACTACGCGCAACGCGGCGCGGCGCTCGCCGTGCTCGACGACGTGTCGCTGCACGTGCGCGCCGGCGAATTCGTCACGATCGTCGGCGCCAGCGGCTGCGGCAAGTCGACGCTGCTGCGGCTCGTCGCCGGGCTCGACACCGATTACACCGGCGAAATCCACGCCGGCGGCGAGCGCGTGCGCGACACGTCGCTGCAGCGCGGCATCGTGTTCCAGGATCACCGGCTGTTCCCGTGGCTGACCGTCGAACAGAACATCGGCGCCGCGCTGCGCAACGCGCCGCTGGACGCCGCCGCGAAACGGCGCGCGATCGCGGAGCACGTCGCGCTCGTCGGGCTGAACGGTTTCGAGCACGCGTTTCCGAACCAGTTGTCGGGCGGGATGGCGCAGCGCGTCGCGATCGCACGCGGCCTCGTGAACCGGCCGCGCGTGCTGCTGCTCGACGAGCCGTTCGGCGCGCTCGACGCGCAAACCCGCGCGAAGATGCAGAACGAACTGCTGCGGATCTGGGAACAGGAGCGCATCACGATGATCCTGGTCACGCACGATGTCGACGAAGCCGTCTATCTCGGCGACCGCGTCGTCACGATGGCGCCGCGTCCGGGCCGCATCGCGCGCATCGTCGACGTCGCGCTGCCACGCCCGCGCCGGCGCGATTCGCCGGCATTCGCGCGCTTGCGCGACACCGTGCTCGCCGATTTCGACGACAGCGAGCCGCCGGACGACGACGGTTCCGGCGGCAAGCGCCTCGACGCCGCGCGCCCGCACCGGATCGGCGAATGGCGGCTCGCATGGTAAGCGCATGACGCGCCGGATCGTTCAGCATCACGACACATATCGTTCATCGCAGCGCGCACGCTAAGGTTGTGACGATTCATCGGTTCCGGTTCCGCGCGGCGCCTGCTTGAATGGAGACTCGACCGACCCGACTCCCAGGAGACTCCCGATGTCCGAAGTCCAGCACGCCGCTCATTCGCCTTCGCCTGCTTCTCACGCCGCGCCGCGCACGGCCGCCGTCCCGCTTCAGCTTCGCCAGGTCGCCGGCCGGATCGGCGCCGAAATTTCCGGCGTGCGGCTGTCGGCCACGCTCGACGACGCGACGTTCGATGCGGTCCACGCCGCGCTGCTGCGCCACAAGGTGTTGTTCTTCCGCGGCCAGCACCATCTCGACGACACCGCGCAGGAAGCCTTCGCCCGCCGCTTCGGCGACACGGTCGCGCACCCGACCGTGCCGTCCGTCGACGGCAGCGCTGCCCTGCTCGAACTCGATTCCGCGCACGGCGCACGCGCCAATTCGTGGCACACCGACGTGACCTTCGTCGACGCGTACCCGAAGATCTCGATCCTGCGCGCAGTCGTGATCCCGCCGTTCGGCGGCGATACCGTGTGGGCCAACACGGCCACCGCGTACGCGAATCTGCCCGACCCGCTGCGCGCGCTCGCCGACACGCTGTGGGCGCTGCATACGAACGCGTACGACTATGCGTCGACGCACGTGCATGCCGACGATACGCAACTGAAGCGCTACCGCGAAGTATTCACGTCGACCGTCTACGAAACCGAGCATCCGGTCGTGCGCGTGCATCCGGAAACCGGCGAACGCACGCTCGTGCTCGGGCACTTCGTGCAGAAGATCAAGGGGCTGTCGTCGCAGGATTCCGCGCACCTGCTGCAGGTGCTGCACGAACACGTGACGCGCCTCGAGAACACCGTGCGCTGGAACTGGCAGGAAGGCGACGTCGCGATCTGGGACAACCGCGCGACCCAGCACTACGCGATCAACGACTACGGCGATGCACGCCGCGTCGTGCGCCGCGCGACCGTTCACGGCGACGTGCCGGTCGGCATCGACGGCCGCCAGAGCGTCCTGCTCAAGGGGCCGGGCGCCACGCTGCAATAACGTCGACGTACCCACGTCACGCGGCGGCGCTCTTTTCCGCGCGCCGCCGCGCTCCGCTCTGGAGGACACCCGCCATGAAACTCGCACCACCGGACCGACACTTGCACGCGCAACGATGTCGTCCCTCTTCCCCGTTCACTTCCGCCAGGAGCGTCGCATGAGCGCCCTACTCGAACCCGCCGCCCAGCCGGTCGACGTGATCCCGCTGTCCGCCCATATCGGTGCGGAAATCCGCGGCGTCGACCTCACGCAACCGTTGACCACGCCGCAGATCGCGGCGATCCGCGCCGCGCTGCTGAAATGGCGCGTGATCTTCTTCCGCGAACAATTCCTCACGCACGAGCAGCATGTCGCGTTCTCCGCGCAGTTCGGCGAGCCGACGGTCGGCCACCCGGTGTTCGGGCACGTCGACGGCCATCCGGCCGTCTATTCGATCGCGAAGCATCGCAAGGCGACGCGCTTCGAAGGCGAACCGGTGCGCCGGCCCTGGACCGGCTGGCACACCGACGTGACGGCGGCCGTGAACCCGCCGTGGGCGTCGATCCTGCGCGGCGTGACGATCCCGCCGTACGGCGGCGACACGCACTGGACCAACCTCGTACGCGCGTACGAAACGCTGTCCGCGCCGCTGCGCGGCTTCGTCGATACCCTGCGCGGCATCCATCGCTTCACGCCGCCGCCCGGCGCGCGCGCGACCGGCGCATTCGACGACGCCGTCGAGCGTCGCCCGCTCGTGACCGAGCATCCGCTCGTGCGCGTGCATCCGGAGACCGGCGAACGCGCGCTGTACGTGAGCCCGAGCTTCCTGAAAACGATCGTCGGGCTGACGCCGCGCGAGAGCCAGGCATTGCTCGAACTGCTGTGGGAGCACGTGACGCGGCCGGAATTCACGATCCGCTTCAAGTGGGAACCGCGCAGCATCGCGTTCTGGGACAACCGCGCGACCGCGCATCTCGCGCCCGTCGACATCTTCGATCTCGACTTCGATCGCCAGCTGTATCGCACGACGCTCATCGGCGACGTGCCGGTCGGCCCCGACGGCCGCCCGTCGGTCGCGCTCGAAGGCACGCCGGTCGAGGCCGCGGCCGCCGTCGCACTCAACTGACTGACGCGGCGAACGCCGGCGCGCACGAACGCGCCGGCTTCCGCTTCCCTCAATCCAGCCACACGCCATCGAACCGGTGCCCGCCGAGCGGCGAGAACGTCAGCCCGTGCACGCGCCTGGAGATCGGCAACGACACGATCGACGTCGCGATCGGCGTGAACGGCACCTGCTCCTTGAACACCACCTGCGCCTGCTCGTACAGCGCCGTGCGCTTCGCGACGTCCCCGTTCGACCGCGCGGCGGTCACGAGCTGCTCGAAGTCCTTGTTGCACCACTTCGCGAGGTTGCTGCCGTGCACCGCCTCGCAGCCGAGCAGCGTGCCGAGCCAGTTGTCGGGGTCGCCGTTGTCGCCCGACCAGCCGTACAGGATCGCGTCGTGCTGGCCGTCATGCTTCGCGCGGCGGTTGTACTCGCCCCATTCGTAGCTGACGATCTTCGCGCGCACGCCGATCTTCGCCCAGTCCTGCTGGATCAGTTGCGCCATCAATTGCGCGTTCGGGTTGTACGGGCGCTGCACGGGCATCGCCCATAGCGTCAGGTCGAAGCCGTTCGGGAAGCCGGCTTGCGCGAGCAGGGCCTTCGCGGCGGCCGGATCGCGCGGCGCGTCCTTCAGGCGCGGGTTGTACGACCATTGCGCGGGCGGCATCGGGTTCGTCGCGATCGTCGCGTCGCCGTTGAACACGGTCTTGATGATCGCCGTCTTGTCGATCGCGATGTCGAGCGCGCGCCGCACGTCGACGCGATCGAGCGGCGGATGCCGGGTGTTGTACGCGACGAAGCCGACGTTGAAGCCCGTCCCGGAAAACAGCGTCAGCTTCGGGTCGCGCCGCACCGTCTCGAGATCGGCCGATCGCGGAAACGCCGACACCTGGCACTCGTCGGCCACGAGCTTCTGCAGCCGCGCGGCCGGATCGGGCGTGATCGCGAACACGAGGCGCGAGAGCTTCACGTCGTCCGGCTTCCAGTAGTCGGGATTCGCGTCGTAGCGGATCAGCGCATCCTTCTGGTACGTACGCAACACGAACGGCCCCGTGCCGACCGGGAACTGGTTGATGTCCGACTCGCGATGGCGCGCGGCGAGCTGCCCCGCATATTCGGCCGACAGCACCGACGCGAACGCCATCGCGAGATTGCGCACGAACACGACGTCGGGCGACTTCAGCACGAAGCGCACCGTATAGTCGTCGACCTTCTCGATGCGGTCGATGTTGTGGTCGAAGCCGAGATCGCTGAAATACGGGAAGCTGACCGGATAGGCCTTGCGGAACGGATCGTCCGGGTCGAGCATCCGGCGGAACGTGAACACGACGTCGTCGGCCTGGAACGGCCGCGTCGGCTTGAACCATGCGGTCGTCTGGAATTTCACGCCGCGCCGCAGGTGGAACGTGATCGTGCGCTGGTCGGGCGACACGTCCCAGCTCGTCGCGAGCGCCGGTTCGAGGTCGAGCGTGCCGCGCTTGAACTGCACGAGCCCGTTGTAGACCGGGTACGTGCTCGCATCGAAATCGGTGCTCGTCGTGTGCTGGCCGGGATCGAAGCCGGCCGGGCTGCCTTCGGTGCAGTACACGAGCGTCTTGCCCGTGGGCGCCGCCAGCGCGTGCGTCGCGGCGCCGGCCAGCAGCAACGACGCGGCGATGCAGCGAAGCGCGGCGCCGGCGGGCGATACGCCGCGCGATCGGCGCGCGGTTGACGAAACGAAAGGATTCTTCATGGTGACGGAGGAAAGAAAGAGGTGCCATGCGAATGACGACCGTCGATCTTCGCGCGCCGCCCGCCGATCGCTTACCAATTAATTCCGCGTTGCTTATCGTCATGGCTGCATCCCGCTGCCGCTGCATGAGAATGTCCATGCGAGCGCCGCGGACAGGCTCGCGCACCCCGCCGCGACGCCCGGCCCCCGTCATGAGACCGCGCCATTCGCGCACGGCCGCGGGCGCCCTTCCGTCCCCCTGCAGGCTCCGCGAAATGGGTGCATCGTATCGGTTGGCCCACGCCGGCACCGGCGCGCGGGAATCCGCCCGGCGCGCAGGTGCCGGCACGGCGCGTCCGAGCGCGCCGCTCTTTCTGGAGGACCACGAATGTCGATCAACCCCGATACGCCCTCTCGTCCCGTGAAGTCGCCGGGCCCCGATCATCCGATCCTGATCGAACCGCATTCGTCGCGGGTGGTCGTGAAGGTCGCCGGCAAGGTCGTCGCCGATACGCGCCACGCGCTGGTGCTGCGCGAGGCCAGCTACCCGGCCGTGCTGTACATTCCGCGCGAGGACGCCGACATGTCGCTGCTCGAACGCACCGATCACGCGACCTACTGCCCGTACAAGGGCGATTGCGCGTACTACTCGATTCCGGCCGGCGGCGAACGCTCGACCAACGCGGTATGGACATACGAGCATCCGAATCCGGCCGTCGAATCGATTCGCGGGCACCTCGCGTTCTATCCGGACCGCGTCGATTCGATCGAGGAAAGCCTGCTCGTCACCGCGTGAGCGCGGGGCGCCCTGCCGCGTCGCCATTCACGTATCGTCCGGCCGCTGATTTGCATATGCGGATTCATTGGTTGGCCGTCGTCCCGCCGGGCCGTATCGTCTCGACTCCGGCGTGGGCCGGCCCGTTGCGCGCGTCGCCCGCATCCGGCCCGGCCCTGCGCCCGCGCCACCTTCGCGCGCGACCCGTGAACCCGCCAGCAGGACGCCTTAGGGCGTGTTCACGCTAATAACGGGTTTGCGAACGTGCCTTTCCGCCCGCAGTGCAAGGAGTAAGGAGCGCCGTTTGGCCGTGCCAAACAAGCGACGCACGACGCCGCAATGTGGGCGGAAAGGCACGTTCCCCTGTTTGGAAAAATTCATTCGCGGGGCTGGCCCCCAGAAGGGCCGATCGCCGCGTCATGCTCCTCGCGAATACGTCGAGTATTCGCTTCGTCGCAATCCTCGCGCTCGGCCCTTCTGGGGGCCAGCGCAAACCCGTTATTAGCGTGAACACGCCCTAATGAACGACACACCGCACGCAGACCTTGAAACGACCCCGGTGAACCCGCGCCGCCGCCAGTGGCTGCACGGCGCGGCCGCCGGGCTGGCCGGGCTCGCGCTCGGACCGCTCGCGGCCGCAGCCGCCCGGGCCGACGACAGCGGCACGCGGCTGCGCATCGGCTTCCAGAAATACGGCAACTTCGTCGTGCTCAAGGCGCGCGGCACGCTCGAGAAGCGTCTGGCGAGCCAGGGCGTCACGGTGCAATGGCTCGAATTCCCGGCCGGCCCGCAACTGCTCGAAGGGCTGAACGCCGGCGCGATCGACGTGGGCACGGTCGGCGAAACCCCGCCGATCTTCGCGCAGGCCGCGGGCGTCGATTTCGTCTACATCGGCAACGAGCCGCCCGCGCCGCAGGGCGAGGCGATCGTCGTGCTGCCCGATTCGCCGATCCGCACCCTCGCGCAACTGCGCGGCAAGAAGGTCGCGTTCAACAAGGGCTCGAACGTCCATTACCTGCTGGTGAAGGCGCTCGAGCATGCGGGCCTCACGTATGCCGACATCCAGCCGATCTACCTGACCCCGGCCGACGCGCGCGCCGCGTTCGTGCAGCGCAGCGTCGATGCGTGGGTGATCTGGGATCCGTATCTGGCCGCCGCCGAACGGCAGCTCGGCGCGCGCGTGGTCGCGAATGGCGAAGGGCTCGTGCGCAACACGCAGTACTACCTCGCCGCACGCAAGTACGCGGCCGCCCACCCGCAGGTGCTGCGCGCGCTGCTCGACGAAGTCGACGCGGTCGATCGCTGGGCGCGCGATCACGTGCCCGAGGTGGCCGCGCAACTGTCGCCGCTCGTCGGCCTCGATGCGCCGACGCTCGAAGTCGCGCTCAAGCGCGCCGGCTACGGCGTGCAGCCGATCACCGACGCGACGGTCGCGTACCAGCAGAGCATCGCCGACGCGTTCACCACGCTGAAGCTGATTCCGGGCAAGCTGTCGGTCGCCAGCGCGCGCTGATCCGTCACGACGCAGACGCCGCGCCGACGCGCCGCCATTCGTCGTAGTCGGTGACGAGGCCCGCGTCGTCGATTTCGATGTCGGCCGCATACGTGCCGCTCTCGTAGCGATACACGTGCGGCGCCGTGCGCGTATAGCGCTGCTCGCCGCGCACGATGTCGAAGTCGGGAAAACGCAGCCACGCGGTGCGGATCGCGGCCGATTCGCCGACGGCGAGCCCCAGCCGCCGGATCGGCAGCGTATTGGTCGACGGGCTGAAGCCGAGATCGATGTCGGTCGCGCCTGCGAGCATCGGGGCATCGACGCCGTCGATCGTCCACTGCCCCGCGTCGCATGCGATGTCCCATTGCCGTGGCGGCGCCGTGCCGGTCCGATGCGTCACGCGCGCCGAACGGGTGAGCCAGTCGGCGCCGCATGCGATCGCGTAGTCGATCCGGAACGGCGTGCCATCGAGCGCGCCCGTCACCGCCCCCGACAGCGCGATGCCCGTTTGCGACGCGTCGAGCCGGCACCATTCGGCCGCCTGCCACGTCTGCACGATCTGCCAGGCAACGCAGTGCGTGCGTCGGGCTTCATTGCGTTGCGTCATGTCGGGGCTCCTGTCGGGTCGCGCGGAAGAAGGCCGATTTTCGCTCACCGTGCGAATGAACGCACGCGGCCTCGGCGGCGCCATGAACGCACTGGCCGATAGTCAGTATCGGCCCAACGCACACCATCGTCCCTCCACCGCTTTGGTACCATCCGTCGATCGGTAAAAATCGAACCGGAAGACACGAGGCGCGACTTCATGGACTTGTTGGCGACGATGCGCATCTACGTGAGGGTCGTGGAGCGCGGCACGATGTCCGGCGCGGCGCGGGATCTCGACATGGGCCAACCGGCCGTCAGCGAGCGCATCGAGAAGCTCGAAAAGCATCTCGGCACGCGGCTGCTGATGCGCAGTGCACGCACCCTCGCGTGCACGGAGGAAGGCCGGATTTTCTACGAACGCAGCAAGGCGCTGCTCGAAGCGGCCGAGCTGGCCGTTGCGTCGGTGTCGAAGACGGCGCATGCGCTCGACGGCACGATCCGGCTCGCGGCGCCGCAATGTTTCGGCGAGGTCGTGCTGCCGGGCGTGCTGATGCAGATCCGCACCGCGTATCCGAAGCTGCACATCGACCTCGTGCTGAACGACGATATCGTCGATCCGGTCACCGAGGGCGTCGACATTTCGATCCGGGTCGGCCAGCTCGGCGATGGCGGATTCGTCGCGTACGCACTCGGCGCGGTTGGCCGCATGCTCGTGGCCGCGCCGTCGTATCTCGAGCGGCACGGCCCGATCGATACGAAGGCCGATCTCGCGAACCATCCGTTCATCCGCGTGAAAGGCGTGTTCGCGAACGAACAGGTGCCGCTGCGGCACGACGGCGGCGCAGTCGAATACGCACGCATCCGCACCGTCATGACCGCGAGCCACTGGCGCCCGATGTTCGACACGATCGCGGCGGGAGGCGGCATCGGCGTGGTCCAGCACCCGGCTTGCGCCGACGCGCTCGCGCACGGCCGGCTCGTGCGCCTGCTGCCGCACTACGACGTCCCCGACTTCGCGCTCAACGTGCTGGTGCACGCGCAACGGCCGCTGCCGCCGCGCGTGCGTGCCGTCGTCGATCTGCTGAAAAGCGAACTCCCGCCGCTGCTGACGCAAGGTCAGCGCTAGCCGTCACGCCTGCAGCGACTTCCCCGGCTCCTTCACGTGCGCGTCGACTTCCATCTGGTAGAAGCGCGCGCTGACGAAGCCGAACAGCGTCCAGCCGAGGAACACGCACAGGCCGCCGAGCATCAGCGCCTGCTCGCCCGAGCTGAACAGCGCGTAGAAGCTGTATGCGGTCGCGACCATCGCGATCACGTTCGTCACGAGCGCCTTGCCCGGCGGCACCTTCGCGACCTTCTGGATCGTGATCAGCGCGGCCATCGACATCACGTAAGGCACCAGGTTCGTGACGACCGCGAGATCGACGATCTTCTGGAACTGGCTGCTCAGCTCGGGGCTGATCGTCATCAGCGCCAGCGCGACCTGCGCGACCAGCAGGATCACCATGCCGACGATCGGCGTGCCGGTGCGCGTCGCGCGGGCGAACACCGGCAGGAAGTAGCCGACGTCCGCCGAGCTCTTGAACACCTGCGCGACCGTGAACTGCCAGCCGAGCAGCGAGCCGATGCACGCGATCACCATCAGCGCGGTGACGATCGTGCCGACGGTCGGCGTGAACATCGTCGCGAACGCGATGCCGAACGGCGCGTTCGACTTCGCGAGAATCGCATTCGGCACGATCCCCGCGATCACGTTGGTCGACACGATGTAGAAGATCGCCGACGCGATCGTGCCGCCGAGCACGGCGATCGGCACGTTGCGCTCCGGATTCTCGACGGCGTCCGAGTTCGCGCACGCCGATTCGAGCCCGAGGAACGCCCACAGCGTCACCGCGATCGAGCTGCCGACGGCGGGCCCGAACGGCATGTGGTTCGGATTCCACGCGGCGCCCCAGGTTGCGCCGCTGAACCAGAACCAGCCGATCAGCGACACGACGACGACCGGAATGATCACGCCCCACACCGTCACCGCGCCGATCCGGCCGGTGATGCGCGAGCCGCCGAAATTCGCGACCGTCGTCAGCACGAGCAGGAAGATCGTCCACAGGCCCGTCTGCAGCGGCGACAGCGTCGCGTCGAACAGCACGGTGCCGTAGCCGACCGCCGTGACGCCGATCGCGACGTTGGCGATCACGAGCGACAGCCCGTACGTATAGTTCGCCATGTAGTTGCCGGCCTTGCCGAACGCGTACTCCGCGTAGCCGCCCATCCCGCCCGGCTTGCGGCTCAGCATCCCGCAGCGCGCGAACGCATAGGCCAGCGCGAGCGAGCCGCCGGCCGTGACGATCCACGATAGCAGCGAGATCGTGCCGACCTGCGCGAGCTTCGACGGCAGCAGGATGATGCCGGAGCCCATCATGTTGACCGCGGTGAGAACGGTGAGCTGCCAGACGTTCATCCGGTGCTTCTGCGCGGCCGCCGGGGCTGCGTCGGCCAGGTGCGCTGCGTTTTCCATGGTGTCGATCCTTCGATGTGAGGCCGCCGTGCGGCCGGTCGCTCGTTCGTTCGCCCGGTCGGGTGTCAGGCGGTCAGGCAGTACACACGGTACGTGCCGTCCTCGACCTCCACGCCGTGCGTGTCGTGCGCGAATCCGGGAAAACGCCGGTCGTACGCCTCGAGCGCCTTCAGGTAGCCGAGCACCGGGCCGCCGGCCGGCCCCGCGCTCTCGCCCGGCATCAACAGCGGAATACCCGGCGGATACGGCACGACGCCGGTGGCCACCGTGCGCCCGGCCAGCTCGTCGAGCGTGACCTGCTCGACGCGGCCCTGCACGAGGTGCTCGTACGCATGCACCGGGCTCATCTCCGGCTTCGGCAGGATCGAGAACGCCTCCGACATCAGGCGCGTCGTGCCCAGCTGCTCCATCGCCGCGAACATCGTGTCGGCCAGATCCTTCAGCCCCATGCCCGCATAGCGCGCGCCATGCTCCTTCGCGAGCGACGGAATCGCCATGTCGAGCGGCAGGTTCGCGTCATAGTCGCGCTTGAAATCGCACAGCGCGCTGACGAGCGAGCCCCACTTGCCCTTCGTGATACCGATCGAGAACAGGAACAGGATCGTGAAATCGGTCGTCTTCTCGACGACGATCCCGCGCGCATCGAGATATGCGGTGACGACGCTCGCCGGGATACCGACCGGCATCAGGCCGCCGGCCGGCGCCACGCCCGGCGTGACGATCGACACCTTGATCGGGTCGAGCATGCAATAGCCGTCCTCGAGATTGCCGAAGCCGTGCCATTGCGCACCGGGGCGCAGCACCCAGCACGCCGGGTCGCTCGCGAGCAGCTCGGGCGGCGCTTCGTGGAACGGCAGCGTGCGGCCCGTGCGTGCCTCGAGCACGGTGTCGGGCTGCCAGCATTCGAAGAACCAGTCTCCCTTCGCGCCGAATTCGCCGTTCATCCGCGCGATCATCTGCCGGAACGCGACGGCCTCCTCGATCGACTCGCGCGTCAGCGCGGCGCCGCCGGGGCCGTCCATCATCGCGGCCGCGACGTCGTTCGACGCGATGATCGCGTAGTTCGGCGACGTCGACGCGTGCATCATGAACGTTTCGTTGAACTGGCCATGCGGAATCGGGCTGCGGCCGTCGCGCACGTGGATGTACGACGCCTGCGACAGCGCGGTCAGCAGCTTGTGCGTCGACTGCGTCGCGAACACCGTCGGCCGATCCTTGTGGTGGTCGCGCGGGTCGCCGTGCATCGCATGGCGGTCGCGGTAGATCGGATTGAAACGCGCGTAGCCGTACCACGCTTCGTCGAAGTGCAGCCGGTCGACGCTCGCGCCGAGCAGTTCCTCGACGCGCGTCACGTTGTAGCAAAGACCGTCGTACGTCGAGTTCGTGACGATCGCGTGCTTCGGCTGGCGATCGGCCAGCCCGGCCGCGAGCGGGTTCGATGCGATCGCCTCGCGGATCGCCACCTGCGTGAGGCGCTCCGGCGCGATCGGCCCGATGATCCCGTAGCGGTTGCGCGTCGGCACGAGGTAGGTCGGAATCGCGCCCGACATCGTCATCGCGTGCTCGGCCGACTTGTGGCAGTTGCGGTCGCACAGCGCGATCTGGTCGCGGCTCACGCTCGCCATCAGGATGATGCGGTTCGACGTCGACGAGCCGTTCGTCACGTGATACGTGCGATGCGCACCGAACACGCGCGCCGCGTAGCGCTCGCTTTCGCCGATCGGGCCCGAGTGGTCGAGCAGCGAGCCGAGTTCGCCCACCGAGATCGACAGGTCCGAGCGGAACAGCGATTCGCCGAAGTATTCGAAGAACGCGCGGCCGACCGGCGATTTCAGGAAGCCGGTGCCGCCGGTGTGGCCCGGCGTATGCCACGAGTATTCGTAGACGCGCGAGAACTTCGCGAGCGCGCCGAACATCGGCGGCAGCACGGTCGAGCGATAGCGCTCGATCGCCGCGTGAATGCGCCCGCCGATGAAGTCGGCCGTATCCTCGAGCAGCCACACGAAATCGTCGACCTTGCCCATCACCGCGGCCGGTACCGTCGACGCGACGCTGCGGTCGGCCAGCAGGAAGATCGGCACGCTGCCGTTGCGATGCCGGATCGCGTCGACCACCGCCTCGGACGGCCCGTGACCGTCCACGCCGAGATCCCAGTCGAGCAGCACGCACTGGATCGACGGATCGGAGCGGATCAGCACGATGGCATCGTCGGCGGACGTGGCCGTCAGCACGTCGACACCGCGTTGCGCGAGCTCCGCGCTCAGCGTGCGGACCGCGCGCCCGGTCGCGGTTTCCTGCGCGATCTCGTCGTCGACCAGTAGCGCACGCATGCCGAGACGGCGAATGCCGCCGACGGAAGTATTCATGATGTTGCCCTCGCTGTTGCGTTGCTCTTCGATTGGTATCGTTCGTCTCACGAGCACGCGGGAAGCAGTCACGGGCAGCGGCATGAGACGCGCGCAATTCCGGCTTGATTCGCCATCCAGTTCGGAGCCGACTATGCCATGGATGCCTTTCGATGAGAAGCCGACGATTCGGTGAAACAATCGGCCCTTTCGAATCGGATTTTCATCATTGGATCATTTTTATGTGCGCTGCAGCACGCCAATTCCCGATGACTTGATCATGCTCATGCCGCCATGGAATTGCTGATTCCGATCGATTGAATCCGCGTGCTTTTGTTGCTACGATCGGCTGCGCCGGGCCTTGCCCCATCGCGCTCGTGCCGCGCCGCGCAAGGCTTTCAGGTGCAATGCGCAATCGGCATTCAGCATTCGCGGGACCGTTTTCAATCGGCTGTAGCGCGTATCGGTTCACGATTGCGTCCCGGCGCGAATGCGGCTCCCGTTTCAGGTCATTTACCGGAGAGTTCGCGTGAGCCTGTTGAAAATCGCAGTCGAGCCGGCGCTGATCGGCGCCTTTCTCACCACGCATGAACAGGTCGACGTATTTCAGACCGATTTCACGAATATCGCGGCCATCGTCGTCGGCATCGATGCCGCGGAAAAGGTGCTGAAAACCGTCGAGAGAACCGGTTTCGCGATTCCGTTCTTCGTCGCGGTCGAGCCCGACCAGGAAGTGCCGCCGTCGGTCCTGCCGCGCGCGAGCGGCGTGATCCAGCTCCGGCACGGCGGCCGCCATTACTACGGCCGGCAGATCTCCGCCGCCGCCGACATCTACAGCGAGAACCTGCTGCCGCCGTTCTTCAAGGTCATGCGCGACTACGTGCAGCGCGGCTACGTCGAATTCGACTGCCCGGGCCATCAGGGCGGCCAGTTCTTCTCGAACCATCCGCTCGGCCGGATGTTCTTCGACTTCTTCGGCGAGACGCTGTTTCGCGCGGACCTCTGCAACGCGGACGTCCGGCTCGGCGACCTGCTGATCCACGAAGGGCCCGCGCTGGAAGCGCAGCGCAACGCCGCACGGATCTACAACGCGGACAAGACCTGGTTCGTACTGAACGGCACGTCGACGTCGAACAAGGTCGTCACGAGCGCGCTGCTCGCGCCCGACGATCTCGTGCTGTTCGACCGCAACAACCACAAGTCGGTGCACCTCGGCGCGCTCGTGCTGTCCGGTGCGCGGCCGGTCTACCTCGAGACCGCGCGCAACGCGTGGGGCCTCATCGGCGGCGTCGACAGCGCGGCGCTCGGCGAAGCGCGCATTCGCGACGCGATCCGCGACGTCGCGCCCGAGCGCGCCGACCTGCCGCGCCCGTTCCGGCTCGCGGTGATCCAGCTCGGCACCTACGACGGCACGATCTACAACGCACGCGAAATCGTCGACCGGATCGGGCATCTGTGCGACTACATCCTGTTCGATTCGGCGTGGGTCGGCTACGAGCAGTTCATTCCGATGATGCAGGACTGCTCGCCGCTGATGCTCACGCTCGGCCCCGACGATCCCGGCATCTTCGTCACGCAGTCGGTACACAAGCAACAGGCCGGCTTCTCGCAGACGTCGCAGATCCACAAGAAGGATCGCCACATCGAAGGCCAGAAGCGTTTCTGCGATCACCGGCGCTTCAACAACGCGTACATGATCCACGCGTCGACGAGCCCGTTCTACCCGATGTTCGCGGCGCTCGACGTCAACGCGCAGATGCATGCGGGCCCGGCCGGCAAGCGCCTGTGGCGCGACTGCGTCGCACACGGCGTCGACGCGCGCAAGCTGCTGCTGAAAACCTGCCGGCAGATCCGTCCGTTCGTCCCGCAAGAGATCGATGGCCGCCCGTGGGCCGACTATCCGACCGAGCAGATCGTCGACGACCTGCGTTTCTTCCGCTTCCATCCGGCCGACACGTGGCACGGCTTCGAAGGCTATGCGGACGACCAGTATTTCGTCGATCCGTGCAAGCTGCTGCTGACCACGCCAGGCATCGATCGCGACACGCACGAATACGCGCCGTTCGGCGCGCCGGCGCCGATCCTCGCGCGCTACCTGCGCGAGCACGGCGTCGTGCCCGAGAAGGCCGACCTGTACACGATCCTGTTCCTGCTCACGCCGTCGGAAAGCTTCGGCAAGCTGCAGCATCTGGTCGCGCACCTCGCGCAGTTCGAGCGCCATCTCGACCAGGACACACCGCTGCGCGAAGCGATTCCGTCGCTGTGCGAAGCATATCCGGAGCTGTACGGCACGATGCGCCTGCGGCAGCTATGCCAGCGCATGCACGACTTCTACCGCAGCCACGACATGAAGCACCTGCAGAAACAGATGTTCCGGCGCGCGCAGTTCCCGAAGCAGGCGATGCTGCCGCAGGCCGCGAATGCCGAGCTGATCCGCAACAACGTCGAGCTCGTCACGCTCGAGCGCATCGAAGGCCGGATCGCGACCGAAGGCGCGCTGCCCTATCCGCCCGGCATCTTCTGCGTGGTGCCCGGCGAAGCGTGGGGCGGCCCGGCGCTCGACTACTTCCGCGCGCTCGAAGCCGGGATCAACGCACTGCCGGGCTTCGAGCCGGAAATCCAGGGCGTGTACCTGCAGACGAAGCCGGACGGCACGAAGCAGGCGTCGGCCTACGTGGTCGCGGCCGGCGCCGACGCGTCGCGCATGTAAGCGCGGTGGGCGGCGGCGTGCCGCCCACCGTCCTGTTCTTCGCATCCGCCGCCCGGCGCCGCCACGACCGCGCGCCGGCACTTGCGCGCGTTCCGACCGTGCGGTACCGTCCTCCTTTCCGGGATAACCGAAGCCTCGCGTCGAAACCCATCCGTCGATTCGATCCGATGCGGCCGCGCCCCTGCCCGGCGCCGTCGCATCGCGCGTACAGGAGGGGTTTGCGTTGGACGTTCGCGTGTATCTGCTGGCCGCCGCCGTGTTCCTGGCCGGCGTTGCCGAAAACATCTGCGTCGGCATCCTGCCGGCGATCTCCGCCGGCCTTCACGTCTCGATCGCCGCTGCCGGACAGCTCACCACGATCTTCTCCGCCGTGTTCGCGCTCGCCGCGCTGGTGGCGGCCTCGTTCGTCGCACGGGTCGAACGGCGCACCGCGCTGCTCGCAGCGCTCGGCGCGTTCGCGGCCGCGAACCTGTGCGCCGCCGCAAGCCCCGGCTATGCGAGCCTGTTCGCCGCGCGCGTGCTGATGGCCGCGAGCTGCGCGACGCTGATCCTCGTCGCGACGCGGTTCGCGGCGGAACTCGCGCCGGTGTCGCAACGCGGCCGTGCGATCGGCATCGTCTTCATGGGGATCAGCGCATCGCTCGTGCTCGGCGTGCCGATCGGGATGCGCATCGCCGAATGGGCCGGCTGGCGCGCGGTGTTCGTGTCGATCGCGGTGGCCGCGCTGCCGCTCGGGATCTGGCTCGCGCGTGGGCTGCCGCGCATGACGCCTGCCGCGGCCGGCACGCCCGGCATGCCGTCGTATCGCGCCGTGCTGTCGCAACCGCGATTGCTCGCCGCGCAATGTGTGTCGATCGCAATGATCGGCGGCCATTTCACGCTGTTCGCGTATCTCACGCCGTATCTGCAGGCCGTGCTGTCGCCCGGCGCGGCGGCGCTCGAAGGCTTGTACGTTGCGTTCGGGATGGCCGGCGTGACCGGTGCGTGGCTCGGCGGGTTCTGCTCGGATCGGCTCGGCGCAGCGCGCGCGCTGTGCGCATGCCCTGCCGTGTTTCTCATTGCGATGGCCGCGCTGCCGGCGGCCGGTGCGTCGCCGCTCGTGTTCGTCCCCGCGATGATGCTGTGGGGCGGCATCAGCTGGTCGATCTCGCCGATCGTGCAGAACTATCTGATTCACACCGGGCCGACGCTGGCCGATGCGAGCGTCGGCCTCAACGTATCGGCGATGCATGCGGGCGTCGCGCTCGGATCGGCGCTCGGCGGCGTGCTCGTCGGGCACGGTGCGCTGCTCGTTACACCGTCGGCCGGCTGCGTGCTGGTGGCCGTCGCGCTGGCATGCGCGTGGGTCGCGGCACGGCCCACTCGGCAGGCCGTGCGCGCGTCTTGAATCGTGCCGGGCGACGCGCCACGCCCGCTCGCCGCATCACCACGCCTGCCGGTAAATCTCCAGCGCGTCGGCCTCGGTCACCTCGCGCGGATTGTTCACGAGCAGGCGCGTCTGCAGCATTGCGTCCGACGCCATCCTCGGCAGGTCGGCCTCGCCGATACCGACCTCCCGCAACGTGCGCGGAATGCCCGTCGCGACGATCAGCCGGTCGATCTCGGCGATCAGCGCGTGCGTTTTCGCTTCGTCGCTGCCCGTGGCCGACGGCGCGGCGATGGCCGCCAGTTCCGCATACAGCGGCGCGGCGGCCGGCGCATTGAAGCGCAGCACGTGCGGCAGCACCAGCGCATTCGACAGCCCGTGCGGCACATGGAAGATCCCGCCCACGGGATAAGCCAGCGCGTGCACGGCCGCGACCGGCGCATTCGCGAACGCCTGCCCCGCGAACATCGCGCCGACCAGCATCGCTTCGCGCGCGTGCCGGTTCCGGCCGTCGTCGCAGGCGGGCAGCAGGTTGCGCGACAGCAGCGTCAGCGCGTGCGTGGCCAGCATGTCGGACACCGGATTCTTCAGCCGCGCGGACGTGTACGCCTCGATCGCATGCACCATCGCGTCGATGCCGGTGGCGGCCGTCGCCGCGCGCGGCAGGCCGAGCGTGAGTTCCGCGTCGAGGATCGCGACGTCCGCGAACAGATGCGGCGACACGACCCCCATCTTGCGCGCCTCGCCGACCGTGACGATCGACACGGCCGTGACCTCGGAGCCCGTGCCGGCCGTGGTCGGCATCTGCACGAGCGGCAGCCGCGCGCTCGCGACCTTGTCGACGCCGTACATGTCGGCCAGCGCCTGCTGCCCCGGCGCGAGCACCGCGATCAGCTTCGCGACGTCCATCGACGAGCCGCCGCCGAGCCCGAGCACGATCTCGGCATCGGCCGCGACGGCCCGCGCGGTGGCTTCGAGCACCACGTGCTCGGGCGGATCGGCGATCACGTCGTCGATCACGGTGACCTGCCAGCCATGCGCGGCGAGGCTCTCCAGCGCGGGCGCGAGCACGCCGCTGCGATGCAGGAACGCATCGGTGACGACGCACAGCCGCACGAGCGCCGGAAAGCGTTCGCGCAACAGCGCGCCGAGCCGGCGCGCGGCGCCGAATTCGACGATCTGGGTCGGAACGGTACGGAATTGAAACGGGTTCATCGGGTGCCTCCCGGTGGCGTCGCCGTGCCGGTGTCCGGCTGCACCATGTAGCGGGACACGTCGCGGCGATCGAGCAACGGCATGATCGCCCCGATTCCGATCCGCTGGAAATGCGGCGTTTCCCGATGCGCGTCGAGGCCGTCGGCGTCGCGATAGCGTTCGAGAATCACGATGTGGTCGGGGTGCTCCGGCGACCGGAAATACGCGTAGTCGAGATTCTTCGGCTCGGCCCGCGTGGCCGGCGCGAGTTCCGCGAGCAGTTCGATCACGCGGTCGCCGTTGCCGGGCTTCGCGAAGTAATGCGCGATGACCTGCAGGTAGGGTTCGTTCATGCTGCGCTCCAGGTTCGACACAAGCCCGTCATGACGGGAGCGCACCCCATCCGCGATGAACCGGATGGATTCAAACGCGATGAGGCGGCACCGTATCACTGACGCGTCGTTGCATTGTATTGAATCGGCACGGCCTTCGCAGTGCCGCGACCGGCCGCGAAAACCTCGAACCCAGTCCCTCACGGCAAGCGCGCGGCGAGCCGGAGCCCGGCCGGCCGCCGCGCGCTTGCGCCACCACGCTGCTTACCAGGGCACCGTGCGTCCCAGATAGTCGAGGTATTCGAGCCCGGGCCGCGCCCGCTTCGCCAGCAGCACGTCGACGAGGCTCGGCACGCTCTCCTCGATGGTCAGGCGTGCATCGGGTCCGCCGAGTTCGGTGCGGACCCAGCCGGGCGCCATCAGCGCCAGCGCGCGGCGCGTATCGGCCTGACGTGCCGCGAAGCTGCGCATGAACTGGTTCAGCGCGGCCTTGCTGCCGCGATACACCTCGCGCATTCCGGTCACGTTGTTCGCGACGCTGCCCTGCCCCGACGACATTGCGCCGATCAACCCGTCGTCGGGCACGAGATCCTGCAGCGTCTCGATCGCGCGCATCGGCGCCAGCGCATTCGTGATCATCACGCGCACGAATTCGTCGGTCGTCACTTCGCCGATCGTTTCATTCGGATCGTTGGTCGTGCCGGCATTCACGAACAGCATGTCGAAGCGCCGGCCCGACAGGCGCTCGCGCAGCGCGGCCAGTTGCGCGGGCTCGCAGATGTCGAGCGTGCCGATCTCGAGCCGGCCGTCGAACCGGTCGGCCAGGTCGTGCAGCTTCGTGCGTCCCGATCCTTCGCGCACCGTGCCCGTCACGTGCCAGCCCTTGTTCAGGAATGCCTCCGCCATCGCCAGCCCGAGGCCGCGCGACGCCGCGACGAGGAGGATCGCGGGGGCGTTTCGTCGATTCGATTCAGTCGATTGCATGGTTTTTCGCCTTTGCCGTGTTTCGTGATACGCCCACTATAGGCGGGCACCACGACAGGCGCCAGACGCACCGGATGCAATCCATCGTTGCACCGAACGCCATGTCAAACCGCACAGTGGCGTATCCTGTCCGCATGGAAGACATCGACCTGAACCTCGTCACCGCGCTCGACGCGCTGCTGTCGGAAGCCAGCGTGACCGGCGCCGCGCGCCGGCTGGGCCTGAGCACGTCCGCGATGAGCCGCACGCTCACGCGGCTGCGCACTGCCACCGGCGACCAGTTGCTCGTGCGCGCCGGACGCAAGCTCGTGCCGACGCCGCATGCAGCCGCGTTGCGCGACCGCGTGCATGCCGTCACGAGCGACGCCCGCGCCGTGCTCCGGCCGGCGACGGCCGACGTCGACCTCGCGACGCTCACGGCCACGTTCACGATCCGGGCAGCCGCGTCGTTCATGGAAATGCTGTCCGGCCCGGTGGTGGCCGCACTCGGCGACGTCGCGCCGCGCGTGCGTATCCGCTTCGTCCCGAAGCTCGACCGCGATCCGCAAGCGCTGCGCGACGGCACGGTCGACCTCGAAATCGGCAAGCGCGGCGACGACGCACCCGAGCTGCACACGCGCATGCTCTTTCACGACTGGCACGTCGCGGTGGCGCGCGCCGGCCATCCGCTGTTCGCGTCGGCCCGGATCACGCCCGCGCGCTATGCAGCCTGCCGCCACGTCATGGCGGTCCAGCTCGGCGATTTCGGCGGGCTGGTCGACGATTCGACCGCCAACACGGGCAACGGCCCCGCCGTGCACGTCGTCGTGCCAGGCTACCCGGACGCAATGCGTGTCGCGGCCAGCACCGACCTGATCGCGCTGGTGCCGCGCTCGAGCCTCGGCAACGCGTGCTCGCAGGGGCTCACCGAAGCCCTCGGGCTGCGCAGTTTCGAGATCCCGGCCCGCCTGCCGGCGATCCTCGTATCCGCGCTGTGGCATCCGCGCATGCACGGCGACCCCGTGCATCGCCGCCTGCGCGATACGGTCATCGCCGTGTGCCAGCGCGCGTATCCGGATGCCCGGCCGCCACGCACAGCGGCGCGCGGCAAGTAAACACGCGCCGCCGGCTGACGGCTGGTTGATGTCGCGCGGCTCAGATCAGCCGGCCGCCGCCGTCGATAGGCAGCATTTCGCCATTCGTGAATCGGTTGCCCGACAGGACCGCGATCGCCACTCGGTCGACGCGCTGATCGCCGGGCGCCGATCGGACGCCTTTTCCGCGCGCCGCCGAATCCCCCTATCGCGGCCCAGCCGGGCAGCGCCGGCGGCCCCTTCGGCTAAAATGCCGCACTTTCCACCTTGTCCGGCCCGCTCGCCATGCAACCCGCCTCCTCCGCCCCCTCCGCCTCCCATGGCGCCGACGCCGCAGAAGCGGCCCGCGACCTCGTCTACGGCCCGAACGACCGGCCGGCGCCGATGGTCGCGTTCGTCGCCGCCCTCCAGCACCTGCTGGCGATCATCGTGCCGATCGTCACGCCCGGCCTGTTGATCTGCCAGGCGCTCGGCGTGTCCAGCCGCGATACGACCCTGATCGTGTCGATGTCGCTGGTGATTTCCGGCATCGCCACCTTCGTGCAGTGCAAGCGCTTCGGCCCGCTGGGCGCCGGCCTGCTGATCGTCCAGGGCACCAGCTTCAACTTCGTCGGCCCGCTGATCGCCGGCGGCAGCCTGATGGTCAAGCAAGGCACGCCGGTCGAGACCGTGATGGCCGCGATCTTCGGCGTCGTGATCGGCGGGTCATTCGTGGAGATGGGCGTGTCGCGCATCCTGCCGTTCGTGAAGCGCCTGATCACGCCGCTCGTTACCGGCATCGTCGTGCTGCTGATCGGCCTCACGCTGATCAAGGTCGGCCTCATCAGCATGGGCGGCGGCTACGGCGCGATGGCCAAGGGCACGTTCGCGAGCGCGGAGAACCTGACACTGTCGGGCCTCGTGCTCGGCACGATCATCCTGCTGAACCGCGTGCCGGTCGTCTGGGTGCGCAGCACCGCGCTCGTCATCGCGCTCGCGATCGGCTACCTCGCGGCCGCGTTCCTCGGCCGCCTCGATTTCACCGGCATGCACCAGGCCGCGCTGTTCCAGGTGCCGACGCCGCTGCACTTCGGCATCGGCTTCTCGTGGGCGCTGTTCGTGCCGATGCTGATCATTTACCTCGTCACGTCGCTCGAAGCGATCGGCGACGTGACGGCCACCAGCAAGATCTCGAACGAGCCGGTCGAGGGGCCGGTGTGGATGCAGCGCATCAAGGGCGGCGTGCTGGTCAACGGTGCGAACTCGTTGCTGGCCGGCGTGTTCAACACGTTCCCGAGCTCGGTATTCGCGCAGAACAACGGCGTGATCCAGATTACCGGCGTCGCGAGCCGTCACGTCGGCATCTGGATCGCGGGCATGCTGGTGGTGCTCGGCCTGTTCCCGGTCGTCGCCGGCGTGCTGCAGGCCGTGCCGGAGCCCGTGCTCGGCGGTGCGGCGATGGTGATGTTCGGTGCGGTGGCCGCGTCGGGCATCAACATTCTCGCGGGCGTCCATCTCGACCGTCGCGCGCTGCTAATCATCGCGGTGTCGCTGGCGCTCGGCCTCGGCGTGTCGCAGGTGCCGGACATCCTGAACAGCCTGCCGCATGCACTGAAGAACGTGCTGGAATCGGGCGTGGCGACGGGCGGCATCTGTGCGCTCGTGATGAACTGGTTCCTGCCGGAAAAGAAGTAATCGAAGGAACCGCGCGACGGCGCGGTGCGCGGGATGGGTCGCACCGTGCGTCGCGCCGGCCGGCACCGGCCTCCGGGTGCCGGCGCGGCATGGCCGTCGCCATCGCGGGAGCGCCCCGGCCGGGCGCTGATCGTCAAACCCGGTCAGGCCGCCTTGGCCGATCGATTTGGGCTGGTTAGAATCACGGCATGCCCCTGATCCTCACGCCCGACCACGCCCCCGAAACGAGTGCCGTCCCGATCAAGGAACGCGCGACCGTCGTCTGCTATCGCGATGAGCGCGTGTTGCTCGTCACGCGTGCGGCGTCGCGCTGGGCCCTTCCCGGCGGCACGATCAAGCGTGGGGAAACCCCGCTCGAAGCCGCGCATCGCGAATTGTGCGAAGAAACCGGCATGACCGGCCAGGATCTGGTGTACTCGATGCAGTTCACCGGGCTCGCGAAGATCCACCACGTGTTCTTCGCGGAAGTCGGGCCGGACCAGACGCCGCAAGCGAGCAACGAGATCGCGAAATGCAAGTGGTTTCCGATCGACGGTGTCGACCGCCTGCGCGCAAGTATTCCGACGAAGCGAATCGTCGAACTCGTCTACGACCACGAAATCCGCAAGACGTAGCGCACGCCCGAGCCGTCCGTCGGCCCGCGTCGATCGCCGCGAATCGGCGGCGCGCGAACGCTCAGTGCGAGCGTTTTCTTCGCAGTTCGTGCGTCGAATAGACGACGAGGAAGATGCCCAGCATCGCGGCGCCCGACGCCATGAAGTCGTTTGCGCTGCCCGCGCTGCGCAACGCCGCGGGGAAAATACCCAGACTCAATCCTGCCCCAGCAAGAAGCAATCCTGCTGCCACGCCCCAGATCGGTCCGGCGGTCTTGTCGATTGTGTTTTTCATACAGCACCCGTCTACAGTCATGACCTGAACGGTATCGGCAAAAAGCGCCGCGTCTACCTTCAGTCATTCCACTATAACCGGAACAAAATCCGCAAGCTTCTGGTGCTTTTCCCGATCAAGTTCCGGCGATCGGCGTCGTAACGTGCCGCACCACCGTTTCTGCGCCGGACACGTGGGGCGAATCGTCGGCCATGACGCGATTGCCGACCACCAGGCCCAATTCGCCGCGTGCCGGGACGCCCCATTCGCGGTCGTGATACGCCTGCATCGGCGGGTCGCCGTCAGCCCACTCGCATCGCGTGACGGGTCGCTTGTCGATCGTGCGCTGCATCCAGCGTTGGCGATGGCCACTCGCATGCTCACGCAGTCGGAATCGTGCCGCCATCGATCACATACTCGGCGCCGGTAATCGACGCGGCACGCGGGGACGCCAGGAAGGCGATCAGATTCGCCACTTCGCCGGGCGTCGACGGCCGTCCCAACGGAATGCCGCCGAGCGAATCCATGATGATCTGCTTGCCGCCTTCATAGTCGGTTCCCGCCTGCTCGGCGAGCCGTTCCGCGAAAGCGACGGCCGCTTCGGTTTCGATCCACCCGGGCGCAACACGGATCACGCGAATGCCCTTGGGCGAGACTTCCTTCGACAGGCTCTTGCTATAGGTGGAAAGCCCCGCTTTCGCTGCCGCATAGGCCGTGGTCGATTCCGGCAACGGAAGCGCGCGCTGGATCGACGTGACGTGAATGACGACCCCTGCGCGTTGTGCCAGCATGCCCGGCAACAATGCGCGGTCCAGTCGAACCGCGGGCAGGAGATTCAGGTTCAGTTCGTCCTGCCAAGCATCTTCGCTCAATGCAGCGAAACCTCCGGCAGGCGATCGTGAACCGCCCACGACGTGGACGATCACGTCGACGCCGCCAAAGTTGGCCATCACGGCCTCGGCCACTGCTTCACAGCCCTCGAGGGTCGCCAGATCCGCCGCGACGAAGATGTCGGCGGGCGTATCGGCCGGTGGCGTGCGCGCGGTGGTGAGTACCTTCGCGCCGAGTTCGCGGAACAAGCCGACGACGGCCTTTCCGACACCCATCGTCCCGCCCGTCACCAGGACGCGCTTGCCCTGCAATTCCAGCGTCATGGCCATCAGTGGATCTCCAGAGACCGGATCTGGTCGCCGGCCAGATCAAACACGTGATCGAGTTGCACCGGGCTTCCCGGGAAGTTGCCGTCGACCCTGGCTCTGACCGTCACGCGATCGCCATCCCGGGAGACGGCGACAGGCTCGACCGTGAACTCGAATTGCTCGCGCGACGTGCGTTTCCACGACTCGATCGCGTCGTGCCCCCGGTGCGTCCGGCCCTCGTCGACGACGACCGCATCCGGCGTGAAGCAGTGCGCGGCCCGACGCGTATCGGCGCCGTTGCTGAATTCGAAATAGGCGTGAATCGGGTCTGGCAGTAACAGCGTCATGTTTGCGTTCTCGCTATGGGCTTTCATGACGGACATTCTCGTCATAGACTAACCATTCCACAAGAACGCACTAAAAAGTAAGTGACTGAGCCATGGGAAAGGAATACACGCCGGCGACGGCTGCGCTTGGGGTAGAACAGGTGATTCAGCTGCTTGAAGGGCGCTGGAAATTGATCATCCTGTTCCATCTCTTCGACGGAAAAGTGCAGCGATATTCGGATTTCGAACGATTGATTCCTGGCATTTCCCAGAAGATGCTGGCGCAGCAACTGAGGCAACTGGAAGCCGACGGAATCGTGTCGCGAAAGCTTTATCCGCAGGTGCCGCCAAAGGTGGAGTACCGACTCACCGATTGGGGGCAGGCGTTGTGCCCCGCACTGGACGCCATGCTGAAATGGGCCGAGCAACGCGCGCGCTTCTCGTCATCACCCGAGTCGGCAGAATGACCGAGCCTGCCGGCTGATGCGCTGCACGCTGCCCGCCCCGTTCAAATCGCCACTTCGGGCGGTGCCTGGCGAAACAGCCGCGTGATCCAGCACAGATACACGAGCCCGAGCGCGAACCACACGACGCCGAGCACGAGCGCCGTCTTCTCGAGGCTCACGAGCAGCCAGATATCGGACACCGCACCGATCGCGGGAAAGACGAGTCCGCCGAACACGCCGATCCGGCGCTCGCCGTGATTGCCCGACAAATACAGCCGAATCACGCACAGATTGACGGCGGTAAAGGCAAGGAACGCGCCGAAGTTGATGAACGACGTCGAGGTGGCGACATCCAGCTTCAGCGCGATCAACCCGACGACGCCGGCCAGCGCGATGTTGATCGCGGGCGTCTTGAAGCGCGGATGAATGAACCCGAAGATGCGCTTCGGCAGGATTTCATCGCGGCCCATCGCATAGAGCAGCCGCCCGACGCTTGCCTGCGCGGAGATGCCCGACGCGAACTGCGCGAGGATCAGGCCCGCGAGGAACACGGTGACGAACAGGTCGCCGCCGATCATCTTCGCCACTTCGAACGCGGCCGAATCCGTATCCTTGAAATCGACGCCGGGGTGCGCGAGCTGCATCGTATACGCCGCGATCACGAAGATCGCGCCGCCGATCAGCGCAATCAGCAGGATCGCGCGCGGCATGTTCTTCTTCGGATCGATCGTTTCCTCGGTCAGCGTCGAGACGGCGTCGAAACCGAGATACGAATACGCGGCGATCGCGGCGCCGGCCATCGTCGCGCCGAACGGCACGTGCGGCTTGAAGAACGGCTCCGCCATCGCGATGCCGCCCGGCCCCGCCGCGGCCGACGCATAGTGCCAGCACAGCACGACGAACATCGCGACGATCGCCAGTTGCACGACCATCAACACGATGTTGAAGCGCGCGGCCAGTTCGATGCCGACGATGTTCAACCCGCTCGTCAGCACGATGAACGCGACGATCCAGATCCAGGTCGGCACATGCGGAAATGCCGCGTTCAGATACGCCGCACCGATCAGCCAGATCACCATCGGCAGGAAGAAATAATCGAGCAGCGTTGCCCAGCCGATCATGAAGCCCAGGTGCGGGTTGAACGTCCTGCGCGTGTACGTATAGGCCGAACCCGCGGCCGGATAGAGCCGCGCGAGCTTGCCGTAGCTGAGCGCGGTGAACGCGATGGCGACCAGCGCGAGCAGATAGGCGAGCGCGGCCGTATCGTCGCTGGCCTTCGCGAGCACACCGTAGGTACCGTAGACGATCAGCGGCGCCATATAGGCGAGGCCGAACAGCAGCACGGACGGCAGGCCGAGCGTGCGCTTCAGGCGTGCCGGTTCATGGGATGACGACGCTTGCATGTGATCTCCTGGGCCCTTGTGGGGCGATGCGAATGCCTGTGTGCCGTACGGGCCGGCACGTCAATGGGACGACCGGGCATGTGCAGGGCATCGCGCCCTGCTCCATGCATTGGATGGATCGCGGATCGTGACTACTCGGCGCGGTGACGGCACGCGTCGATCGTGAGCACGCGCCCGCCGTCAGCCTGTTCGACAGGCGACAGACCGAGCGCCACGCGTGCGTCGTGCAGATAGCTGTAATGCTCGCGGCTCGCTTCGAGGCGCGTCAGATCGAGGTTCGCCGGTGCGACGGCTTCGTCCCGGCCGAGTTCGATCGTGCTGTCGCCAAACGGATCGACCAGCGTGGACAGGCCCGCGAACGTCAGGTCATCGTCGCCGGCCCCGCAGCGGTTCACCATCACCGCGAACATCTGGTTCTCCATCGCACGTGCGGCGATCGCACGGCGATGCACGGGCCCGAACGGGTCCATGTTGCCGTTGGTGACGATCAGCAGATCGGCGTCGAGCGCGCCGATCGCGCGCGCCGTCTCGGGGAATTCGATGTCGTAGCAGATCAGCAGGCCTACCGTCAGGCCGTTCCAGGCGCAGGTCGCGAAGCGGTCGCCTGGCGTGAATACGCCGACATCCGACGCCCACAGATGGGTCTTGCGATAGCGCAGGATGATGTCGCCCCGCTCGTCGACGAGTACCGTGGTGTTGTAGAACCGTCCGCCGTCGCGCTCCGCGAGGCCCACCGCAACGGCCACGCCCGTGCGACGCGCCGCGTCGCGTACCGCCAGCAGCCGGGGGCCGTCGAGCGTCTCGGCGACCTCGGCGACGTTCTCCCGCGTCGGGAAACCCGACAGCGTCGTTTCGGGGAACACGATCAGTTTCGTGCCGCCGGCCACGTCGACGCGTTCGATCGTGTCGATCACCTTGCGCGTGTTGTGTGCGACATCCCCGTCGACGAGCGACAGTTGCGCGAGTTCTACCTGCATGAAGCCTCTCCTTCCAATCGCCTTTCATTGGCATGTCGTATGCGTTGCATGCGGGATGCAACGCGCGTCGAGCGAAGCGGTGCATAGCCCGCGGCCCGTCGAATTGAGGCCGATTATCGGGTTATTATTTTTGACCTGAAATTCCCCGCCAGGGTTACCCTCACCGGAGCACACGATGGACCTCGAATGGCGAGATCTCGCCTTTCATCGGGAGATTGGCTCGGCCATCGACGCCCTCGATGGCCCGCATTTCTGGGCGCGGCTCACGCGCGTGCTGGAGCGGCATCTCGACTTCGACAACTGGGTCGCGCTGCGCTTCGCGCGCGATGCGGCGCCGCTCGTGCTCGCCGAACAGGCGATGCCGGACGGCAAGATCGACCTGATGTTCCAGGACTACCTGGCCGCGCTCTACCAGCTCGATCCGTTCTATCTCGCCGCGTTCGAAACGCAGGCGTCGGGCTTCTACACGCTCGCCGACGTCGCACCGGACAATTTCCGGATGACCGAGTACTACCAGCGGTACTTCAAGAAGAACATCGTCGGCGACGAAGTGCATTTCAACGTCGTAATCGATCGCGATCACACGCTGGGCTTCTCGCTCGGCAAGACGAGCAAGTACGACGAGCGCGAGATGGCATTGCTGACGCTTTACACACCCTGGGTGCTGTCGTTGATGCAGCAGCGCCTGCGCTTCGAGACGTTCGTCGTGAACGAAACACCGCGCGCGAGGGAACATGAAGCGCCCGATCCGCACACGCGCTTCGGCATGCTGACCGGAAAGCACGGGCGCGGCGCGTTGACGACGCGTGAAATCGAAGTGGCAATGCTGTCGTTGAGCGGCTTCTCCACGCGGGCGATCGGGGAGAAGCTGTCGATCTCGTTCGAAACCGTGCGCGCGCACAAGAAGCACATCTACGCAAAGCTCGGTGTCGGGTCGCAGTCGGAACTCTTTGCGCTGTTCTACGATCCCGCGAGAGCCGGTGAATCCGCGTGATGCGAGCGGCGGCGTCGCGGCTCGGACACCCGCCTCGAACGGCAGCATGTACAGTTCATGCAACGTCCGGTCGTCGACGTTTTCCGAGATGGTCATCCGGTTCGTTTCCTGCTCGTTCGCGACGAGATGCTTCGCCATCGCGATCATCCCGTGCGACTGAACCGCCTGAATTTCAGCGACGCCCAGCGTGCCGGTCAGATACGGGTCCTCGCCCATGTATTCGAAATTGCGGCCGCCGACGGGCAATCGGGCCAGGTTCATGCCCGGTGCTTCGAACACATGAAGCGCGAGGTTCGCGCCTTCCTTGCCGATCACGTCGCCGAATTGCGTCGCCACCGCATGGTCGAACGATGCCGCCACCGCGATCGCGGACGGCAACGCAGTGGCTTTCGCGGACGCGGCACTCGTCAACGCCGCCGCACCGCTCGACGCCGAGCCGGCGGGAACGCAATCGTTCTGGCCGATCCCGACCGGGCCATTCGTGATGCGCAGCGTCGGGATGTGGTATTTCGGCAGCCCGGGAATGTGACGTGCACCGAAGCATTGCGGGAGCTCGGCGATTACGCCGGGGCCGCCCACCAGTTGCGCCTCCTTGTCGGGCAATGCCATTGCCGCCACGAGCAAGGCGGCGCGCTGCGCAGGCTTCAACGACGTATCCACCCAGTTTCTCGATGGTCTGCTTCAGGCGGAACTCCACTTCCGGCGAGAAGCGCTTGGTCCCGTTGACATATTTCGATACGGTCGCGACAGACACCCCGGCTGCCATTGCCACGTCCCGGATCGTCGCGTTCGCGCCTTTTTTCATATGTGTGGAATGTCTTGTATGGGAACGCCGAGTCGCTCGAGCATTTCACCGAGGTTCCAACGGAAACGGCTGCGGAGTCGCACCGGTAGCCTCCACGGCCGCGCGAACGCCGCCGCGCCCGCTGCCCGCGCCTTCAGCAGCAGTCCGTACGATATGGCGATATGCGGTCGGTGAATGCCCGGACATGCGCTTGAACGCGTTACTGAATGCGCTTTCGGACGAGTAACCGAGCGACTGCGCAAGCAGGGCCACCGGGATGTCCTCGTCGCGCAAACGGCGCTCCGCAAGACGCATGCGCCACTCTCCCAGATAGGTCAGCGGCGCGACACCGGCGCTCGCCCTGAAGTGAGAAGCGAACGTGGTCCGTGACATCGCACACGCGGCGGCAAGCTCATCCAGATGCCATGAACGCGCGGGGTCGCCGTGCATCAACCGCAGTGCGGGTGCGATGCGCGGGTTGCCGAACGCGCGCAGCCATCCCGTCAAGGACGCGGACGTTTTCAAATGGGCGCGCAATATCTGAATGAAGAGCAGCTGTGAAAGCTGGGCCGATACGAGTTGCGCGCCGGGCAGATCGGCCGCACGCTCTTCCACGAGTTGCTCGAGAAGCCAGCGGACCTTCACTGCCTGCGGCGATGCGGCCGGTACGTGAATCCATGGCGGCAGAACGTCCGACAGCAAGCTGCCGGTGACCGGATCGAGCAATACGTGCCCGCCGATCTGCGCGAATTCATCGCCGTTGCCGAGTTTCACCGTCGACCTTCCGGCGCCCGAGAACAACGCCATCGCGTCGACGGGTGGCACGCAAGGATCACTTGCGAGGACGAACGAGCGTTTCGCCGTCAACAATCCGACGTCACCGCTTCCAAAGCGGATAGGCGTTTCTTCTCCGTCGATGGAGACCCAGCACGTGCCCTTCACCACCGCAAAGAACTTGATCTTGTCGGGTGCCGGAAATCGCACAGCCCAAGCGCCGCCGGCGGAGAAGCCTCCCGTCGCCAGCGATTCGGCGTTCGTGAGCCTCAGGATGTCGGAGAAGGGGTCGTCACTCATCATCGTACTGTCGCGCAAGTAAATCGCACTATAGAGCATTAACAATGCTGCAGGCCGGGCCTTAACCTTCCGGTTCTTCGTCCCGGACAATCAACGACATGAACAGCAATACCCACGATGTATCGGTTCTCGTCACGGGCGGCACCGGCTTCATTGCACAACACTGCATCCTGGCGCTGCTGAATCGAGGCTATCAGGTACGCACCACCGTTCGCTCGCTCGCACGCGAGACGCAGGTGCGCGCACAGCTCGAAAGAGGCGGCGCGGAACCCGGAGGCCGTCTGTCATTCGTCGAGGCGGATCTCCTCGCCGACGACGGCTGGCAACAGGCCACTGCCGGCTGCACCTACGTCGTACATGGCGCGTCGCCCACGCCCACCGGCACGCAGACGAGCGAAGACGACTGGGTCAAGCCCGCCGTGGCAGGCACGCTGCGTGTGCTGCGTGCGGCGCGGGACGCCGGCGTCAAGCGCGTCGTGCTGACCTCCGCTTTCGGCGCGATCTGCGCCGGGCATGGGCCAATGCGCCGCCCCTTCGACGAGACCGACTGGAGCAACCTGGCGGCCGCCGATGTCTGGCCTTATCAGAAGTCGAAGACCTTGTCGGAGCGCGCGGCCTGGGATTTCGTCGCGCGAGAAGGACGCGGCATGCAACTGTCCGCGATCAATCCGGTGACGGTTCTCGGCCCCGTGCTCGGCGACGACTATTCGCATTCCATCCGCCTGATCAGGGGCATGCTGGACGGCCAGCCCGGCAATCCGCGAATCAATTCCGGCTTCGTCGACGTGCGCGATGTCGCCGACCTGCATGTGCGAGCCATGACCCACGAAGCCGCGGACGGCGAGCGCTTCATTGCCATTGCAGGCGAAAGCATGTGGCTCGCCGAAGTCGCGCAAGTGCTCAAGGCGCGCATGGGGGACGCCGCGCGCCATGTGTCGACCCGGGTGCTGCCCGACTGGCTGGTACGCATCGGCGCGCTCAGGGATCCCGCGCTGCGCGGATCGCTGCCGCTGCTCGGCCGCAATCTGAACGCCACCAGCCAGAAGGCCATCAGCTTGCTCGGCTGGTCGCCCCGCCCGCGCGAGGACGCCATCGTCGCCACGGCCGAAAGCCTCGTGCGCCTCGGGCTACTGCGCGATGCCGGCCGGCGATAGCATGCGCGCCACCTGCCTCCGCCGAGATCTTGTTTCGGCCTGACGATACGACGGGCAATAGAATGCGCTGCCGGGGCCTGTCAGCAACCTGCGGGGCGTTTACTGAAGTCGTCGGAAGCCAGAAATGGCGGAAGGCAGCCAGAGTCGAACTGACCCGGGAGTGTCTGACACCCCCAACCGGGTTTGAAGCCCGGCCGTACCACCGGATACGAATGCCTTCCGCGGGAAAAAGAAACCGAAGAACAACGAGCGCCTACGCCTGAATACCCGCCCAACCGCTGTCAGGCCGCAGGTAGTGAAGATCGCGGTGGAAGCGAGTATACCCAACCCGATCGAAGAACTCGAGAATCTGGATCGCGCGCTTGCGACCGAGCCCCGTCGCGTCGCGGAACGTCGCGGCATCGAGCCCGCCGCCGCGCGACGGCGCGAGATGCGCGACCAGCTCCGCCAGCTCGCGCGCGATGTCCGCGTGATAGAACAGGTCGCGCACGACCTGGTGCACGTCGCCGCGCCGCGCAAGCTTGCGCAGCAGCGTGCGCACCGCATCCTCGGCCGCACCCGTGTCGCGGGCCAGGTCGCGCACCCACGGCGGATCGAAGCGCCCCGCGTGGATCAGCGGCAGCAGTTGCCGCGCCAGCGCTTCCTCGCGCGGCTCGAGGCTCACCGAATGCGACGGCAGATGCAGCCACGGCCCGCTGCGCGCGACCTCGCCGCCCGTCACCAGCGCATCGACGAGCGCGCGCCACAGCGTATCGCCGACGAGCGGCGCAGCCATCCGTCGCAGGCGTGCGGCGTCGAGCCCCTGCTCGTCGGGCATGCGTTCGTGGTACGCGCGCAGCGTGTCGACCGCCCGCGTCTGCAAGGCCCGCCAGTGCGCATGCGAAATCACCGCGCCTTCGTTCGCCGCGGCATCGCGTTGGCCGATCGCCAGCGCATCGTCCGGCAACGCCAGCGCATCGGGTGCGAATCCCGTCAGATGCGTGAGCGTCGCGCGCGCCATGCCGAGCGGCGCCTGCGCGAGCAGCGCATCGAGGCGCCCTTCGTCGAGCCACGCCGCGAGCGCATCGAGCCACGCGCGGCGCGCCGGCGTACGGCGCTTGCGGGCCGGCCCGAACGGATCGAGCACGCGGCCGCCGCCGACGGTGCGCGTCGCCTGCGGATTGCGGACGATGAAGCGGTCGCCCGGCAGCGCGAACACCGGCTCGTCGAATACCAGTTGCACGCGCATCCGCTGGCCGGCGGCGAGCGTGTCGCCGTCCAGCAGCGCGACGTGGGCCACGCGATGCAGCGTGCCGAGATGCACGTGCAGCGGCGCCCAGTGCGTCAGCGTCAGCCCGGCGTCCGCGAGCAACGTCAGCTCGACGTCCAGGCGCGGCGACGTCGCGACGAGCCGCGCATCGGCGACGGTGTCGCCTCGCTCGATGTCTGCCTTGTCGACGCCGGCCAGGTTCAGCGCGCAACGCTCGCCCGCGCGGCCGGCCTCGACCGGCCGGTTCTGCGCATGGATGCTGCGCACGCGGGCCGCGCCGCCCGTGCGCACGATCGCGAGCGTGTCGCCGGTCGCGACGCGGCCCGCGAACGCGGTACCCGTCACGACGGTGCCCTGCCCGGCGAGCGTAAACACGCGATCGACCGCGAGCCGGAACAACCCGTCGTCGCGACGCGTGCGCCACGCGATCGCCGCGTCGGCCAGGTGCTGCTTCAACGCGGCGACGCCGGAATCGTCGGCCGCCGTTGCACGCGTTTCGAAGATCGGCACGCCGGCCAGCGTCGAGTCGTGCAGCCAGACGGCGATCTCGTCGCGCACCTCGGCAACGCGCGCGGCATCGACGCGATCGCATTTCGTCAGCGCGACGGCGCCATGCGTGACGCCGAGCAGTTGCAGGATCGCGAGATGCTCGCGGGTCTGCGGCATCACGCCGTCGTCGGCGGCGATCACGAGCAGTGCGAAGTCGATGCCGCACGCGCCGGCGGCCATCGTATGAATCAGCTTCTCGTGGCCCGGCACGTCGATCAGGCCGAGCACGTCGCCGTTGCCGAGCGGCGTATACGCGTAGCCGAGTTCGATCGAAATGCCGCGCGCCTTCTCTTCCTTCAGGCGATCGGTGTCGACGCCCGTCAGCGCACGCACGAGCGTGGTCTTGCCGTGGTCGATGTGCCCCGCGGTCCCGACGATCATGCAGCGGGCCCCGCGAGCGGCACGCATTGCGCGACGAACGCCGCTTCGTCGGCTACTTCGAGGCAGCGCAGATCGAGCCGCAGCGCGTTGTCGGCCACGCGGCCGATCACCGGGCGCGGCCATTCGCGCAGCCGTTTCTCGAGCTGTGCGAGCGCGCGGCCGCTGCGCTTGCCGTCCGCCGAGCGCACCACGAGCCCGGCGCTCGGCAACTGGTCGACCGGCAGCGCGCCGCTGCCGATCTGGCTGAACATCGGTTCGACCGTCACGTCGAAACCGCTGCCGAACGCAGCCTGCAACGCAGGCCGCACCCGTTCGGCCGCTTCTGCGATCTCGCGCTGCGGGCGCGTCAGCAAGCGCAGCGTCGTGAGGCGCTCGCGCAGGAATTCGGGCGACTGATACAGGCGCAGCACCGGTTCGAGCGCCGCGAGCGTCAGCTTGCCGACGCGCAGCGCACGCTTGAGCGGATGCTTCTTGATCTTCGCGATGAGCGCGCGATCGCCGACGATCAAGCCGGCCTGCGGGCCGCCGAGCAGCTTGTCGCCGCTGAACGTGACAACGTTTGCGCCGGCGGCGACGGTTTCCTGCACGGTCGTCTCGTGCGGCAGCCCCCATTGCGACAGGTCGGCCAGCGTGCCGCTGCCGAGATCGACGGCCACCGGCACGCCGTGCTCGCGCGCGAGCGGCGCGAGTTCGGCGAGCGTCGCCTCCTTCGTGAAGCCGCTGATCGCGTAGTTGCTGCAGTGCACCTTCATCAGCAGCGCCGTGCGCGGACCGATCGCATCCGCGTAGTCGCGCAGATGCGTGCGGTTGGTCGTGCCGACCTCGCGCAGCTTCGCGCCGGCGCGGCTCATGATGTCGGGAATGCGGAATGCGCCGCCGATCTCGACCAGCTCGCCGCGCGACACGACGACTTCCCGCTTCGTCGCGAGCGCCGACAGCGTCAGCAGCACGGCCGCCGCATTGTTGTTGACGACGGTCGCGGCTTCCGCGCCCGTCAGTTCGCACAGCAGAGCGTCGATCAGGTCGTCGCGATCGCCGCGACGGCCGGTAGCGAGATCGAACTCGAGGTTGACGGGCCGCGTGAGCACGTCGACCACCGCGCGCACCGCGTCGTCGGGCAACAGCGCGCGTCCGAGATTCGTGTGCAGCACGGTGCCGGTCAGGTTGAACACGGTGCGCACGGCGCCCGCATTCTGCGCGGCCAGGGTACGCGCGACGGCGGCGGCAATGCGCGGCTCGTCGAGCGGCTCGGCCGCCGCGGGATCGCGCTGCGCGGCCGTGCGCCAGCGTTCCAGTTCGGCGCGCACGGCGTTGAGCACGCGCGTGCGGCCATAGTCGGCGACGAGCGGCTGCAGCGGCGCCGACGACAGCACGCGCTCGACCGACGGCACACGCGCCAGCACGGCATTCAGTTCATTCACACCCGGTTCGGTCACGTCGTTGTGGCTCCAGTCTCATGCTTCGCAGTCGGCCGGGGACGGCGCTCGCGCACCGCCCCGGCCCCGTGCCGTCAGTCCGCTTCCCGCGACACGTCCGGCCACAGCAGCGGGTTCGGCGAACTGCGCTGGTAGCCGGCCTCGTTCATCAGCAGGTCGAGCGTGAGACTTGCGAGATCGTCCGCCAGCGGCTCGAACTCGTAGTCCTTCTCCTGATAGCCGATCTTGCGATAGGTCTTGCACTCGTCGCACGATTCGGCCTTGACGGCTTCGCTGCCGCCTTCGATCCCGTGATACGCGATGCCCTTCGTCGAATCGCAGTGCGAGCACTTGGTGCGCACCATGTGCCACTCGGTCGTGCACAGCCCGCACTGCAGGAAACGGTAGCCCTGATACTGGCCGCCGACCCGCACGACGCTCGCGACCGGATGCGTGCCGCACACCGGGCACAGCCCCGGCTGGTCGAGATACGGGACATCGGTGGGCGTCACGCGGCTCGCGAGGTCAGTCCATACGACCTGCAGCGCGGCCATCAGGAACGGCGCGGTGGCCGGATCGACCTCGGCGAAGCGCAGCGCGAGGATCGCATCGGCCTGCGCGTCGAGCTCGGCGGGCGCCATCAGGCGCAACCGGTCGAGCAGCTTCGCGAGCTGCGGGTTGACGAGCCCGGCGCTTTCGACGCGGTCGAGCAGTTCATACAGCACGGCGCGCCAGCGCGCATCGCGTTCGCCGTCGAGCGCCGGCACGAGCGGCATCGAATGTTCCTGCGCGCGTGCGATCGCTTCCTTCGACGGCAGCGGCAGCTCCAGCGCCTGCAGCGTCGCGTGCTGCGCGTCGGCGACGGTGGCCATCAGCCGCAGGTAGCCGCTGATCGGGTTCAGGTCGGCCAGCTTGCGCAGCCGCGCGGCGCGCGCCGCGAACGCGGTCGCGCGCTCCGGCAGGCGAAAGCGCGGAATGGCCGAATGATCGAGTGCCGAGATCTCGGTCGGCTCCAGAATGCGTTGTGTCACGAAAATATCTTCCAAGGGGGCTGTTTGCGCATGGAACGCGCATGCGTTGCCACGAGAAGGGCCGCTCGCGAGGCGCGCGACGCAGCGAATACTGACGTATTCGCAAGGAGCGCAACGTGGCGAGCGGCCCTTCTCGTGGCAACCCGTGTCTAATTATCCATTTTAGGGGAATGCCCGAAATCGCCCACATGGCGGCGTCGCTCGTCACTTGTTTGGCTCGGCCAAACGGCGCTCCTCACTCCTTGCCCTGCGGGCGATTTCGGGCATTCGCATGCGCGTTCCATGCGCAAACAGCCCCCAACTAAGCGCCGACGAATCGGCGCTTTCGGGCGATTCCTGCGGGGGCGGAGCAGCACGCCGCAATCGGCGTACCGCCCCGCTCCGCTGCGTTATTTCACGCTTTCACGGAACCACTTCGGGTGATGCTTGCGGGCCCAGCCCAGCGTGACGGTGCCGCGCACCATCGCACCGATCGAACCCTTCACCCACAACGCCGCGTAAATGTGCACGATGATGCTCGCGATCAGCACGAAGGCCGCCACGGCATGCACGACAGCGGCCGCGCGGATCACCCCGATCGGGAAGTAGAACGAGAAGTAGCGCCGCCAGATCACGATTCCCGACAGCAGGAGCAGCAGCAGGCACGCCACCAGCGTGAAGAATAGCAGCTTCTGTCCGGCGTTATAGCGCCCGACCGCCGGCAGCTTGTCTTCCTGGTTGGTCAGCACGTCGCCGATCTGCTTCAGCCATTGGCGATCGTCCGCGTCGAGCGCATTGTGGTGCCAGAAGCGCACCACGAGAATCGCGAACGACACGAACATCACGAGGCCGACGAACGGATGCAGGATCCGCGTCCACTGGCCGCCGCCGAACAGCGCGGTCAGCCAGAACATCGACGGATGGAACAGTGCGAGCCCGGACAACGCGAGCAGCACGAACGTGATCGCGGTGATCCAGTGGTTCGTGCGCTCGTTCGGCGTGTAGCGGACGATCAGGTTGGGGTCGTCGTGGTTCATTTCGCGTCCTCCTTGATGCGTCGTGCCTCGTCGCGGGCAGCGGCTTCTTCCTCGTCGGTGACCTCGTTCGGACCGACCCGCGTGTAGTGGAAGAACCCGGCCAGCGCGGTCAGCGCGAGGCCCGCGACCGCGAGCGGTTTCGCGATGCCCTTCCACAGCTTCACCATCGGGCTGATCGACGGGTTGTCGGGCAGCCCGTGGTACAGCGACGGTTTGTCCGCGTGGTGCAGCACGTACATCACGTGCGTGCCGCCGACGCCCTGCGGGTCGTACAGCCCCGCATGCTCGAAGCCGCGCTCCTTCAGGTCCTCGATCCGCTCGGCCGCGTGCTGCTTCATGTCCTCCTTGGTGCCGAACACGATCGCGCCCGTCGGGCAGGTCTTCACGCAGGCCGGTTCCTGGCCGACCGCGACGCGGTCGGAACAGAGCGTGCACTTGTACGCGCGATGATCCTTCTTCGAGATCCGCGGCACGTTGAACGGGCAACCGGTCACGCAGTAGCCGCAACCGATGCAGTTCTCCTCGTGGAAGTCGACGATCCCGTTGTTGTACTGCACGATCGCGCCCGGCGACGGGCACGCCTTCAGGCAGCCCGGGTCCTCGCAGTGCATGCAGCCGTCCTTGCGGATCAGCCACTCGAGGTCGCCCGCCGGGTTCTCGTATTCGGAGAACCTCATGACCGTCCACGAATGCTCGCTCAGGTCGGCCGGGTTGTCGTACACGCCGACGTTGGTGCCGACTTCGTCGCGCAGGTCGTTCCACTCCATGCATGCCGTCTGGCATGCCTTGCAGCCGATGCACTTCGATACGTCGATCAGCTTCGCGACGCTCCCGGTCACCGGTTCGCGCACCGTGGGCGGTGGCGTCGTGGTGGCCGAGACCCGCTTGATATCCAGCGATTGCAATGCCATCTCTTCCCCCTTACGCCTTTTCGACCTTCACCAGGAACGACTTGAATTCCGGTGTATAGGAGTTGCCGTCACCCACGGACGGAGTCAGGGTATTGGCGAGATAGCCGGGCTTCGTCAGACCCTTGAAGCCCCAGTGCAACGGGACGCCGACCGTCTGGACCTTCTTGCCGTCGATCGTCAGCGGCTTGATCCGCTTCGTCACGAGGGCGACCGCGATGATGTAGCCGCGCTTGGACGACACCTTCACGCGCTCGCCATGCGCGACGCCGACTTCCTTCGCGAGGTCTTCGCCGATCTCGACGAATTGCTCGGGCTGGATGATCGCGTTCAGCCGCGCATGCTTGGTCCAGTAGTGGAAGTGCTCGGTCAGCCGGTACGTGGTCGCCACGTGCGGGAAGTCCGCCACCTTGCCGAACGACGCGCGGTCGTCCGGGAACACGCGGGCGGCCGGGTTGTTCAGCGCCAGCGGGTTGTTCGGGTGCAACGGGTTCGCGCCGAGCGGCGTCTCGAACGGCTCGTAGTGCTCGGGGAACGGACCTTCGTTCATCCCCGCGCGGGCGAAGAAGCGCGCGACGCCTTCCGGATTCATGATGAACGGCCCCATCCCGTTTTCGGGCGGTTCGTCCGCCTTGAAGTCCGGCACGTCGGCGCCCTTCCACGCGCTGCCGTTCCAGCCGATCAGCTTGCGGGTCGGGTCGAACGGCTTGCCCGCGACGTCGCACGACGCGCGGTTGTACAGGATGCGCCGGTTCGCCGGCCACGCCCACGCCCAGTTCAGCGTCTGGCCGATGCCGGTCGGGTCGGAGTTGTCGCGCCGCCCCATCTGGTTGCCGGCCTGGGTCCACGCGCCGCAGAAGATCCAGCAGCCGCTCGCGGTCGTGCCGTCGTCCTTCAGTTGCGCGAACGCGGCGAGCTGCTCGCCCTTCTTCACGAGCGTCTTCGCCGGGTCCTTCGGATCGGGCAGATCGGCGAGCGCTTTCCCGTTGAACTCCATCGCCAGTTCCTCGGGCGTCGGGCTCTCCGGGTTCGCGTACGGCCAGGTCAGGTTCACGATCGGGTCCGGATACTTGCCGCCGTCCTTCTGGTACAGCTTGCGCATGCGCAGGAACAGCCCCGACATGATCTCGAGGTCGCTCCTCGCTTCGCCCGGCGGCTCGGCGCCCTTCCAGTGCCACTGCAGCACGCGGCTCGAACTCACGAGCGAGCCGTTTTCCTCCGCGAAGCAGGTGGTCGGCAGACGGAACACCTCGGTCTGGATCTTCGACGCATCGACGTCGTTGTAGTCACCGTGGTGCTTCCAGAACTCGGACGTCTCGGTCGCGAGCGGATCCATGATCACGAGCCATTTCAGTTTCGCGAGACCCGCCGCCGTCTTCACCTTCGACGGCGCCGCCGCGAGCGGGTTGAAGCCCTGGCAGATGTAGCCGTTCATCTTGCCGGCATTCATCAGCTCGATCGCCTGCAGCAGGTCGTACTGCTTGTCCAGCTTCGGCAGGTAGTCGTAGGCCCAGTTGTTCTCCGCGGTGGCCGCGTCGCCCCACCACGACTTCATGAAGCTGACGTGGAACGCCTTGTAGTTCTTCCAGTAACTGAGCTGGTTCGGCCGCAGCGGTTCCTGCACGCGCTTCTTGATGTACGCGTCGAAATCCTGCTCGGCCTGCATCGGCAGCGTCATGTAGCCCGGCAGCAGGTTCGACATCAGCCCGAGGTCGGTCAGCCCCTGGATGTTCGAGTGGCCGCGCAGCGCGTTCATCCCGCCGCCGGCGATGCCGATGTTGCCGAGCAGCAACTGCACCATCGCGCCGGTGCGGATGATCTGCGCGCCGATCGAGTGGTGGGTCCAGCCGAGCGCGTACAGCACCGTGCCGGCGCGGCCGGGCACGGCCGTGGTCGCGAGCATCTCGCACACCTTCAGGAATTTCTCCTTCGGCGTGCCGCAGACCTGCTGGACCATCTCCGCCGTATAGCGCGCGTAGTGCTGCTTCAGCAGGTTGTATACACAACGCGGATGCTGCAGTGTCGGATCGACCTTCGCGAAGCCGTCGTCGCCGCGCTCGTAGTCCCAGCTCGATTTGTCCGGGTACGCGTGCTTCTCGGCGTCGTAGCCGGAATAGATGCCGTCGTTGAACGCGAAATCCTCGCGCACGATGAACGAGAAGTCCGTGTAGTTCTTCACGTACTCATGCTGGATCTTGTCGTTCGTCAGCAGATAGTTGATGACGCCGCCCAGGAAGACGATGTCGGTGCCGGTGCGGATCGGCGCGTAATAATCGGCCACCGAGGCCGTACGCGTGAAGCGCGGGTCGACGACAATCAGCCGCGCCTTGCGGTGCGCCTTCGCCTCCGTTACCCACTTGAAACCGCACGGATGGGCCTCGGCTGCATTGCCGCCCATCACGAGAATCACGTCCGCGTTCTTGATGTCGACCCAATGGTTCGTCATCGCTCCACGGCCAAACGTCGGGGCAAGACCTGCCACCGTCGGGCCATGTCAGACACGCGCCTGATTGTCGAATGCGAGCATCCCGAGACTGCGGATGGTCTTGTGCGTCAGGTAGCCGACCTCGTTACTGCCCGCCGACGCAGCCAGCATGCCGGTCGTGAGCCAGCGGTTGACCTTCGCGCCGTCTTCGGCCGTCTCGACGAAGTTCGCGTCGCGGTCGGCCTTCATCAGCTTCGCGATGCGGTCGAGCGCGTCGTTCCACGAAATGGGTTCCCACTTGTCCGAGCCGGGCGCACGATACTCGGGGTGCGTCAGGCGGTTCGGGCTGTGGATGAAGTCGATCAGGCTCGCGCCCTTCGGGCACAGCGTGCCGCGATTGACCGGGTGGTCGGGATCGCCTTCGATATGGATGATGCTCGGCTGCGCATTCTTCGCGCCGTCTCCGAGGCTGTACATCAGGATGCCGCAACCCACTGAACAGTAAGGACAGGTGTTGCGCGTTTCGACGGTGCGCGCCAGTTTGTACTGTCGGACTTCGGCCAGCGCTTCGGACGGAGAAAAGCCCATCAGGGCAAGACTCGATCCGGCAAGCGACGTGGCCGTCACCTTCAGGAACTGGCGCCGGGACATTTGTAGCATGGCGGTCTCGGCGTTATTGTGGGGTGGGGTACGACTGAAAGGAATTATAGACAGTTCAGGCAACTATGATCGAATCCTCGGATCAATACCGATTTGTCCGATTAACTGAGATGATCCGCGTTCCGCGCGCAACCGAACCGTCATGAAACGACAGATCACTTCCGAAGCCACCCGCCTCGCCCAGCAGCAGGCCAACTGGGCCCTCACCGCGTTCAAGCGCTTCTCGTCCGACCGCTGCTCCGCGATGGCCGCGGGCATCGCGTTTTTCTCCGCGTTCTCGCTCGCGCCGACCCTCGTGATGGTGATCGCGGTGGCCGGCTGGTTCTACGGCGACGACGCCGCGCGCGGCCAGGTGTTCGAACAGGCGCACCAGCTGATCGGCGACGACGCGGCGGCCAGCATCCAGACGATCGTGCAGAACGCGCACCGCGCCGGCGAGCGCGGCGGCCTCGCCACGCTGATCTCGTTCGCCGCGCTCGCGATCGGCGCGTCGGCCACGTTCGCGTCGCTCAGCGCCGCGCTCAGCGTGATCTGGCCGGCCACCGAAAGCCGCTGGTCGAGCATGCTCGGACTGGTGCGGGTCCGGCTGATCTCGTTCGGGCTCGTGCTCGGCGTCGCGTTCCTGCTGATCGTGTCGCTCGTGCTCGACACCGCGATCACCTTCGTGGGCACCTGGCTGCTGGGCGATTCGCCGTACGTGGTCGTCACGAACCTCGTGCAGTTCTTCGTCGGCATCGCGGTGCTCGCCGCCGCGTTCGCGTCGTTGATGAAATTCCTGCCCGATGCGCGCGTCGCGTGGCGCGACGCCGCGATCGGCGGCATCGTGTCCGCGATCCTGTTCTCCGGCGGCAAGAAGCTGTTCGCGCTGTATCTCGCGCATGCGGGCACCGCGAGTGCGTTCGGCGCGGCCGGATCGTTCGCGGTCCTGCTGATGTGGCTGTACTTCTCCGCGATCGTGCTGCTGCTCGGCGCGGAGTTCGCGGCGGCCCGTGGCAACGCGCATCGGCCGGCCGAGCATGCGGCGCCGGCCGCGCCGGCTCCAGCCGCTCGACCCGGTCACGCCGACGATCGCCCGCGCGACGACTGATTGCGCCGCCCTGAAACGGGCCGCGCATCGATCTCGCGCGCCCAGGCACACCCTCCCGCTCCCTTGCAACCCCGGTGTCCGCCGCGCATTCGCGCGGCGTCGACGCTTTCTTTACACGTTGGCGCACGCACACCTGCAACCGCAAACGTTTGCACACCCTCTTTTCCTTGCTGCAACGGGCCGAAACAGGGGTTGTGTCGCCATGCACGTCAGCTATTGAAACAATCGCAGCGCAGCAATTGTCAACTATTTCATAAACAGGAACAGTCTCTGATGTGCTTGATATATATGGACTTTTTCCTGCTGTTACCTTTTCGAGACACTTTATTTTTTAAGCTTTCTTGCGTGTATGGCACTGAGCTATTCTCCAATCCGCAACAAATAACGATGAATCACTTGCGTGGAGAAACTCAACGATGAAGAAACTTGCTCTCTCGACCCTCTCGCTCGCCCTGCTGGGCGCGGCCGGCGCTGCTCAAGCTCAGTCGAGCGTCACGCTGTACGGCGTGATCGACACGTCGATCACCTATGTTCACGGTAACGATGGTCAAGGTAACAATTCGTGGTCGATGGGTAGCGGCAACCTGCAAGGCAGCCGCTTCGGCCTGAAGGGTTCGGAAGACCTCGGTGGCGGCCTGAAGGCGATCTTCCAGTTGGAAAACGGCTTCAACTCGGCATCGGGCGCACTGGGCCAGGGTGGCCGCATGTTCGGTCGTCAAGCCTTCGTCGGCCTGCAAAGCGACCAGTACGGTACGCTGACGCTGGGTCGCCAGTACGACCCGCTGGTCGACCTGGTCCAGGCAGTCACGGCTGACAACTACTTCGGCAGCGTGTTCGCCACGCCGGGTGACGTCGACAACAACGACAACAGCCTGCGCGTCAGCAACGCGATCAAGTACACGTCGCCGGTCTGGGCAGGCCTCCAGGTCGAAGCGCTGTACGCACTCGGCGGCGTCGCCGGCTCGACCGGCAAGGGTCAGACGTGGGCGGCAGCGGCAGCGTACAACAACGGCCCGCTCGGCCTGGCTGCAGGTTACTTCCACGCGAACAACTCGGCTCCGCTGAGCGCAGTTGGCCAGCGCACCGGCTGGGCCGGCACGTCGGACGCGATCTTCGACGGCTCGGGTAACTTCATCAACAACGCGTACACGTCGGCATCGTCGATCGGCATCGCGCAAGTCGCTGGCCAGTACGCATTCGGCCCGGTGACGTTCGGCCTCGGCTACAGCAACGCGCAATACAAGGCGGATGCGAACTCGGGCTTCGGCACGAACCAGAAGTACAACACGGGTCGCGCATTCGTCACGTACCAGGCATCGGCACCGCTGCTGCTGGGCGTCGGCTACATCTACACGAAGGGCAGCGGCCAGACGGACGCCAAGTACCACCAGGTTTCGCTCGGCGCGGACTACTCGCTGTCGAAGCGTACGGACATCTACCTGGTTGGCGCGTACCAGCACGCAAGCGGCAAGAACGCCGACGGTACCGATGCGCAAGCGTCGGTCGGCTCGTACGGCATCGCCGGCAAGAGCTCGCAGGAAATCGTCGCACTCGGCCTGCGTCACAAGTTCTAAAAACGAAGTATCCGGCGTGCCTGGCGTCTCCGACGCCTTGCCGCCGACCTGGAAAGCCAGCCCCGGTTTCGGCCGCGGCTGGCTTTTTTTCGTCCGCGCCCCGTGGCAGGCCGACATCGCCTGCAGGGCCGCCGCGCCCGAGCCGACACCCCGACATAGGTGGGCACGCCCGCAGCGGCGCCTGGCGGCTGCAAGGTGCCCGCGACACCGTTTCCTACGCCCGGCGAGGTCGCCGTTTCCCGGCAGGACGACTACTATCCGCACAGCCGGCATCGCCGGCTCAACCGAAGCGGGATTTGTTTGCGCCGCGTGCCGATTTCGGCAGGCGTCGTCCGTCGTATCGATGGCGGCACATGGTTTGCCCCGGACCCATACAGACAGGAGACTCGTCATGACGATTCAGAAGATCACGCCTTTTCTCTGGTATTCGACGGAAGCCGAAGAAGCAGCGGCCTTCTATGCCGGCATCTTTCCGGATTCGCGCATCGTGCGCGTCACGGCGGTGCCCGGCACCGACAGCACGCGGATGGTCGAATTCGATCTGTTCGGGCAGCCATTTTTTGCGATGAGCCACCCGCGCACGGAGGCGTTCAACCACACGATCTCGCTGCTCGTCAGCTGCGCGGACCAGGCGGAACTCGACCGCTACTGGAGCGCCCTGCTCGACAACGGCGGCACGGCCGACGGCTGCGGCTGGTTGCGGGATCGTTATGGCGTGTCATGGCAGATCGTTCCGGAGGCGCTCATTCCGATGATGGCCGATCGCGACGCGGTCAAGGCGGGACGCGTGGCCGCCGCGATGATGCAGATGACCAAGTTCGACGACGCCGCGCTGAAGGCAGCCTTCGCGGGCACCGCGGGCTGACGGAGCGCGTCGGGCCGCACTCGCGTGACGCCGCGCCGGGTCGTCTGCACGGGCTCGGCTCGACGGGCTGCGCGTGTAGCGGGCTTGCATGCGTTTGCTATCCGTGGGCCGACCGGTAACCCGGTGGCGTACGTCATTGGCGTACGTCGTTTGCGTACGTCGCTGGCGCCCGTCGCTACGCCGACAGCATCGACTCGACCGTCCGCCGCGCGTAGCCGATGAATTCGGCCAGCGGTCCGCCCGACAGGATTGCCGCGCCCGCTTCGCCATCGAGATAGGCCGCTCGCGCAGCGGCTACGATCGGCCGGTGCACGTCCGGCAGGCGCTCCAGCACCCACGTCGCGGCGACGTCCTTCGGCGCGATCGCGCCGGTCGCGGCGCTGTACCAGATGCGTGCGAGCGCGAGCACGATGTTGCACGCGTCGCCACGCCAGTCCGGTTCGGCTTCCCACTGCGCAACGGTCGCGCGCGGGCACCGGCTCGAACAGCACGTCCGCAGGCGGCCCGACCAGTGCGACACCGTGCTGCCGCGCCTTCGTCAGCAGGATGGCCAGATCGTGATCGACCAGCGGCGGCTCGACGATGCCAGCTTCCAGATCGCCGCGCAGCCATTCGCCGAACTGCAACTCGCGTCGCGCCGGATGACGCCACGGCACCACGTCGTCGTGCGCGACGACGGTGACCTCCAGCGCGCGCATGCCACCGCTGCAACCGGGCGGCGCCGACGCGCCGAGCAGGTCCGACAGCAGTGCGCGTCGCACCGCTTCGTCCGGGCGCACCGCGACCGTCACCAGCAAATCGATGTCGCTGCGCGGTTTCAGGCCGCCGTCGAGCGCCGATCCGAACAGATGGACCGCTTGCAGCGTCGCACCGAGGTGCCGTTCGATCACGGCGCGCGCGGCGGCGAGCTGTGCGGCGATGTCGTGCGGAATGAAGCCCGTCACGACGACAAACCTGGCGATGCGCGCCCGACGGAGCGCGAAGAAACAACACCCGGGCAGCGCCATCGCGCGCGTCGACTTCCCCGCTCCCGATTCGCCGACGATGTCGAGCGTTTCGCCCTGCCGCACCGACACCGACATGCGTCGCGCGAACGAAGCTCGCCGCTCGGCGATGGGGATGCAGATGCGCGACATACGATCCGCCGCGTGCCACGCGTCAGGCAACCCGTCATCGCGACGCCGCCTGTTCGCTACCGCGCGCTTTGCGCGGCGCAATAAAAATCCCCGCACGCTTTCGCGTACGGGGATCTCGGGACATCGCAACGGCTGCCGACATGCATTCGGCAGTCGTTGCGCGGCATTACGCCGCCGCGTCCTTCAGCTTCTTCAGCGCACGTGCCTTCACGCGCACGCTGGCCGGCTTCGCCGGGAACCAACGCTCTTCGCCCGTGAACGGATCCTTGCCGAAGCGCTTCTTCTTCGCCGGCACGACTTGCGCCGTGATCTTCAGCAGACCCGGCAGCGTGAACTCGCCTGCGCCCTTCTTGTGGACCGAGCCCAGCACGACGTTCTCGAGTGCGACGAGCACTGCCTTGACCGCCTTCACTTCGACAGCTGCGCGCTCAGCGATGTGCGTTGCGAGCGATGCCTTCGTGAACTTGTCCTTCAGCGGCGTCGGAGCAGCCGGTGCTGCCTTCGCGACAGCCTTCTTGGCCACTACTTTCTTCGCGGGCGCAGCCTTTTTGGCAGCCACTTTCTTGGTCGCCGGTGCGGCAGCCTTCTTGGCCACCTTTTTTGCGGAAGTCGCCATGTTTCTCCTACCAGGTGTGGTCGTTGGATACACGAAGCGTGCAACGCGCGCGCTTCAACGCCGGATTCTACAAGCGCCTTGACGCTTCGTGCAGTACTTTTATGCGTTTTCGCGGGGTTTCCCGCAGGTTTTGTTGCGCGCGACCGACTTCATCGACGCTCGAGCATCCAAAAACACCTTCACGTATGGGCTCAAACGTGTCCGAACGCGAATTACGTTCGATATTTGCGCACCTATACTGGGCACGCTCAATGCCCGGATGCCTCCATGCGCGAAGTCAGATACGTCAAAGGACTCGACGGCCTGCGAGCCCTCGCCGTCATCCTCGTTTTCCTGTCCCACAAGGGCCATGTCCTTGCCGTCGACGTCGGCAAGCTCGGCGTGTGGACGTTTTTCCTCATCAGCGGATTCCTGATCGTCGGCGAGTTGCATCGCAACCGCCAGGCGGTCGAGCGCGGCACCATGACGCGCCGTCACGCACTCGCGCTGTTCCTCGCGAAGCGCGCGCTGCGGATCTTTCCCGTGTATTACCTGCTGCTCGCCGCGCTCGCGATCGCACACGCGCTGTTCTACCAGCGCGGCGTCAATCTCGGGCTCGCATGGCACGCGGCGTTCCTGTCGAATTACTGGATCGGCGTCGTCAAGGACGGCTGGCCCGGCTCCACGTCGCACTTCTGGAGCCTCGCCGTTGAACAGCAGTTCTATCTGATCGCACCGCTCGCGCTGCTCACGGTGCCCGCCGCGCGACACGTCGCGCTCGGCGTCGCGGCCGTCGTGCTGTGCGCGATCGCGCATCTCGCGCTCTACCTGTCGGACGCGTCGCCGGTGCTGATCTACGCGTTTTCCCCGTGGAATTTCGCGCTGATCGCGCTCGGCGGCGTCGGCGCGATGGCGCTCGCCGATCGCGGCGCGACGGCCGCGCGCCGCGTGCCGCCCGGCTGGCTCGGCGCGGCAGGCGTCGTGTTCTTCCTCGTGCTGCCGGCGTTCACGGCGCTGCCCGATGCGGTCGCGGGGCTCGCGGATCTCGGCCTGTCGGCGTCGCTCGCCGCTCTGATGCTGTGGATCGTCAGCGCGCCCGAGCATCCCGTCGTCGCGCTGCTCGACTGGGCGCCGCTCGCCTATCTCGGCACGATCAGCTACGGCTTCTATCTGTTCCACAACCTGATTCCGGCGCGCTTCGGCGCACTGCCCGCGTCCTTCGCGCACGTGCCGATGCCGGAGATCGTCCGCGACGCGCTGCCGGAAATGCTGCAATTCGCGCTCGCCGTGCTGCTCGCGCACCTGTCCTGGCGTTATCTCGAAAAGCGGCTGCTCGACTTCAAGAAGCCGATCGCCGCGCTGCTGGCCCGGCACTTCGCCACGCAGCCGAGCGCGTCGCCGCGCTGAGCGGCACGCGAAAGCGACGTACGGCGAAAGCCGGACGGGAACGCTTCGATATCGGCGACACCCGAGGGCCGGCTGCATGGCAGCCGCCGCTGCGTCATCGCGCGACACCCGTGCGAGTGTCGTGCATGCCGCGCAACCCCTCCACCGATCCGGTCACGCGGCGCATGCTTCGGCACCGGTTTCACGCGCGACGTCCGGCCTCGTCGGTACGCGTCACGCATCGCGGGACACCGCCTGCCGCACGTTCGCGGCACGCCAACCGAGACGTCGCGCATCCTGCTCGGGCGCCCGCAAAAACAAAAAAGCCCCGGCGCGCGAGCGGCCGGGGCCAACGGAACAACCACCACCTGAAACGACGGAGCGCGCGGCCGCTTTAAGCGACGGCAGCCAGCGCGGGCAAGCAGGTACGCAGGTACGCCTCGAATTCGCGGCTCACTTCCGGATGCTGGAGCGCGAGCTCGACGGTGGCCTTCAGATAGCCGATCTTGCTGCCGCAGTCGAAACGCGTGCCGTAGTAGCGATACGCGAGCACCTGTTCGTTCGCGAGCAGCGACTGGACGGCGTCGGTGAGCTGCAGTTCGCCGCCCGCGCCCGGCTTGAGCTTGCGCAGGTGATCGAAGATCGTCGGCATGAACACGTAGCGGCCGACCACGCCGAGGTTCGACGGCGCATCCTCCGGCGCCGGCTTCTCGATGATGCCCGACAGCTTGATGATGTCCTCTTCCCATTCCCGGCCTTCGACGACGCCGTACGAGCGGCTGTCCTCGCGCGGGATCGTCTCGACCCCGATCACCGAGCTGTGATAGTGGTCGAACACGTCGACGAGCTGCTTGAGCACCGGCTGTTCGCCGTGCAGCAGGTCGTCGGCGAGGATCACCGCGAACGGCTCGCCGTGCACGAGCTTCTCCGCGCACAGCACCGCGTGGCCGAGGCCGAGCGCTTCCGGCTGGCGCACGTAGAAGCAGTTGACGTGGCTCGGCTTGATGCCGCGCACGAGCTCGAGCAGCTTTTCCTTGCCGCGCGCCTCGAGCTCGGCCTCGATCTCGTACGACTTGTCGAAATGATCCTCGATCGCGCGCTTGCTGCGCCCGGTGACGAAGATCATCTCGGTGATACCGGCGTTGATCGCTTCCTCGACCGCGTACTGGATCAGCGGCTTGTCGACGACGGGCAACATTTCCTTCGGGCTCGCCTTCGTTGCCGGGAGGAACCGCGTGCCGAGACCGGCAACGGGGAACACGGCCTTGGTGACTTTCAACATGTTCGCATCCTGATAGCGTTGACTGCGCCGCGTCGACCCGCGACCCGGCGCGATTGTGTTCCGAACGGCATATCGAGAATCGACGGCACTGCCAATTCCGCTCCGCTCATTTTCGATATGAACTGATTGCCCAATTATTCCGGAAAAAATATAATCGTTTCAATTCGGTCGATATTGCCGAACCGATTGCCGAAGCAGAAACAAATTACCGATTTTCCAGATACAAATTCTTACGATTCGAATTCCTCGATATAGGGCACGCCGCCCCGCTCGAGGCCCGGGCGGATCGGTTCGTTCTTCAGCGCCTCGCGGTACGCCGACAGAACGGCCATGACCAGCAGTACTGCAGCGCTCGCGATCCAATGCATGTCCATCTTGCCGCTCCTTGCATCAATCAACTGGAGCTTTCAAACTATCAGAAAAAAATCGGCAAATAATTCGCGCCCCTCGACGAACCGCTTTCGCGGCCGGGATAAATCCATGATGTGGAATACCGATATTTCCGGGCGAGATTTTTTTATTCATTGACCGAATTCTTGCGCATTACGATTGGATCAAACTTCCCGTCCATCCGTCGCAAGGAATCGAATCGCATGCAAGCTTTCAGCGGATCGTCTCTGGCCGCGCCGCCCGTCGCCGATCACAAGGAACACGTGATCGACGCGATGCGCGGCTTCGCGGCGCTGCTCGTCGCCTATTTCCACTGCCGCCAGGTCGTCTGGGTCGGCATGCAGAGCTTCCATCATGCTTACGGTCATGCACTCAGCCCGGGCGTGATCGCCGGCTACCTGACCTTCCCGTTCGCATGGGGCTCCGCCGGCGTCCCGATCTTCTTCGTGATCAGCGGCTACTGCATCCACCGCAACGCGGCGCTCAAGCTCGCGGCCAACCCCGCGTACCGGCTCGACGCGCCGAACTTCTGGGTGCGCCGCTTCGCGCGCATCTACCCGGTGCTGCTCGCCGCGCTGCTGTTCACGCTCGCGCTCGACGCGGTCAGCCTGCAGATCGAGCCCGTCAGCCACAAGATCCGCGACGTCGGCCTGGTCGCGTTCCTCGTGAACCTGTTCTCGCTGCAGGGCGTCGCCGGCTACACGTACGGGTCGAACGGCGCACTGTGGACGCTGTCGCTCGAAGTGCAGTTCTATGCGATCTATCCGCTGCTGTTCGCGCTTCGCCGGCGCATCGGCATGCCGGCGGTCGTGGCCACGGTCGCGCTCGTCAACGTCGCGTCGGCGTGGCTGCTCGAACGGCACGACCTGCAGTTCTTCACGTCGTACTGGCTGTCCTGGACGATCGGCGCATGGATCGCCGACGTGCGCGCGCAGCAGTCACGCGACACGGCCGTCGTGCCGTCGCGCGCGTGGTACGTCGCGGCCGCCGTGCTGCTGGCCGCCGGCTGCGGCGCGTTCCATGTCGGCCAGTACGGTGCATTCCAGCTGTGGTCGGCCGGCTTCGCGTGCTTCCTGTACCGCGCGCTCGCCCGCCCGCCGCGCCCGACGCCGCCGCTGCGCGTGCTGAGCTGGTTCGGCGACTTCAGCTACTCGCTGTACCTGATCCACCTGCCGCTGTTCGTCTGCCTCGGCTCGGTGCTGTTCCACTCCGAACTGCAACTGTCGATCTGGCCGTCGTTCGCGTTCATGGCCGTCGCGATTCCGGTCGCGTACCTGTTCTACCGGATGTTCGAACGACCGGCGATGATGTGGTCGGCCAGCTTCAAGCCGACCCGCGCCGCCCGCGTCGTCGCGTCGACGCCCGAACAGGCCGTCTGACGCGGGCCGGCCGGCCCGTCCGGTCTCGGAGCCCTCGTGCGGCGTCTCGCTGCGCGGGGGCTTTTTCACGGCCGGCACGCGGTCGCGGGCCGGTTCGACAAGGAACGGCAGCCTGCCGCTCTCCGACCGCGCTACGCCCCGCGTAAGCCGTCTCTGCGGGGTTTGCCGCGGCACGACTTCAACGGTCCGCCTGCCCGCTTCGCGTTGCCGATGGCTCGATCCGGGTTTCAGATGACGGTCGGCCACGCTCGCGCCCGCCGCGGATTCGCGACGCAAACACACCCGTCTGCCGGAGCCAGACACCTCGCCCGCTGAAAAGCAAAGCCCCCGCGCAGCGCAACGCCGCATGGGGGCCCCTTTCCCGCCGGCTCGCGCCGGCTGCTACTTCTTCGCGTTCGCGGCCTTGGCGGCTTTCGCCGTATCCGCGAGGATCTTCTCGACCCGCTCCACGTAGGTTTCGGTCCCGAACCGGCGCACCGCGGTCGCACGCCCGCTCGCGACGAGCCGCTCGCGCAGCGCGCGGTCACGCTTGAGCGTCGCCAGCGCATCGGCCAGCGCGGCCGCGTTGCCCGGCTCGCAAAGCAGCCCGTTGTCGCCGTCCTCGATGATCTCGACGACGCCGCCCGCCCGCGCCGCGACGACCGGCCGGCGCGCGAGCATCCCCTCGACGATCACGCGCCCGAACGGCTCCGGCGTGATCGACGTGTGCGCGACAACGTCGACCGCCGTCATGCACGCGGCCACGTCGCGCTGGAACCCGAGGAAATGCACGCGTTCGTCCATCCCGTGCTGCGCGACGAATTCGTGCAGTTGCGCCGCATAGTCGTCCTCGCCGAACAGCGGCGCGCCGACCAGCACCACATGCATGTCCGGGTGCCGCGCGGCGGCCTCCAGCAGCACGTGCTGCCCCTTCCAGCGTGCGAGACGGCTGAACGAGCCGACCAGCCAGGCGTCCGCTGGCAGCCCGAGGCGCGCGCGCAGCGCGGCCTGGCTCACGCCTTCCAGCGCGTCGAACGGTTCGGCCGAAATGCCGTTGAACACGACGTCGACGTGCTGCGGCGTGAAGCCCGTCAGCGCGCGGAACGCCTGCGCGGAAGCGTCGGAGTTCGCGATCACGCGCGTGACGCCGAGCCGCGCGCAATACTTGATCGCCTTCAACTGCTTGCCGCCGAAATGATCGGTGCTGACGATGTCGCGCAGGTGCCAGACCACCGGCTTGCGCGCGAGCCGCCCGGCGAGCGCGGCGACCACCATCGCGCGTTGGGTGTTCGCGTAGATCACCTCGGCGCGGCGCGCGCGCCGGGCGACGTCGCGCACCAGCCGCACGAGCTGCTTCACCGCGCCGAACGACACGCCGCCCTGCTTGCGCACGCCCGCGAGCGCACCCTGCTCGACCACGTCGACGCGCGCACCGATCTCGTCGAGCGCCGCGCGGAACGGACCGTCGGCGAACAGCAGCACGTCGGCGTTCGCGCGCATGTGTTTCATGATCTCGAGCAGCGACAGCTCGGCGCCGCCGAGCACGCCGCTCTGGTCGAGCACGAGCGTCGCCGGGCCGCGCGCGGCCGGCAGCGGGGCAGCCGTGCCGCGCTGCGCGGTCGAACCGGGCAGCGCCTGCTCCACGTAGTCGAGAAAGCGCCGCCGGAACGTGTCGGCGGAAAAGCGCTCCGCGTTCGCGCGGCACGCGTCAGGCGTGAAGCGCTGCGGCGCACGCTCGAAATCGTCGACGGCCGCGACGATCGCGTGCGGCGTCTGTTCGTCGAAGAAGAGGCCGGTCGGGTGCAGGTTCGATTGCGGGTCGAGCACGGTTTCGAGCGCACCGCCCTTGCCGTACGCGATGACCGGCGTGCCACACGCCTGCGCCTCGACGACCGAGATCCCGAAATCCTCCTCGGCCGCGAACACGAACGCCTTCGCGCGCCGCATCCGGTCGTGCAGCACCGCGAACGGCTGGTAGCCCATGATCTCGACGTTCGGGCCGGCCTTCGCGCGAATCTTCTGCATCTCGGGGCCGTCGCCGATCACGACGAGCTTGCGCTCGGGCGTGCGCGAAAACGCCTCGACGATCAGGTCGATCTTCTTGTACGGCACCATCCGCGACGCGGTCAGGTAGAAATCCTCTTTCACCGCGTTCAGCGAGAACGCGTCGACGTCGACCGGCGGAAAGATCACCGCCGCGTCGCGGTGATAGACCTTCTTGATGCGCCGTGCGATGAACGCGGAGTTCGCGACGAAGCCGTCCACCGCGTTCGCGGTGCGCGTGTCCCAGTTGCGGATGTAGTGCAGGATCATCCGCGCGAGCAGCGATTTCGGCCCGTGCGTGAGGTTCGACTGTTCCAGATACTGGTGCTGCAGGTCCCACGCATAGCGGATCGGCGAATGCACGTAGCTGATGTGCACCTGATCCGGCCCGGTCAGCACGCCCTTCGCGACCGCGTGGCTGCTCGAGATCACGAGGTCGTACTCGGACACGTCGAGCTGCTCGATCGCGAGCGGCATCAGCGGCAGGTAGCTGCGGTACTTGGTGCGGGCGAACGGCAGCTTCTGGATGAACGACGTCCTCACCGGCTTGCCGCGCACGAATGCGCGGTCGTCGAGAAAATCGACGAGGCTGAACAGGTCCGCGTCGGGAAAGCACGCGACGATCTGTTCGAGCACGCGCTCGGCGCCCGCATAGGTGACGAGCCAGTCGTGGACGATCGCCACGCGCAGCGCACGCGCCGGCTGCCGCGCGCCCGCGCGCTCGGCCGGCACCGCGCGGTGCAGCGCGGCGTCGCCCGGGTGGGCAACGGCGGCATCGGCCGCGGCGAGATTCAGGACGGCGTGTTCCGCCAGATCGCGATTCATATGGTTTTCCTCGCATTGAGACGGACAAACAGGTCGCGCACGAGTGCGCGCAATCCCGGCGTCATCGTGAGCGACCACGCGACGTTCAGCACCAGCACGACCGCGCACATGCCGATCGACTCGCCGAGCCCCGACCAGGCTTGGGCCAGAAACAGGCTCGCGAGCAGGAAGGCGAGATGGGCGAGCATGTCGAGCACGATCGCGCGCATTCGGATCGCCGACAGGTACAGCAGCACGCCGTAGTCGACGAGCGCGCGCGCCGCGACGACCACCGCCGCGCCGATCAGCCCGAAGTGATGAATGCCGAACCACAGGCCGCCGACGAAGAACGGCATCTCGACGAGCCCGGCGAATGCCGCGCGGGCCGGGTTGACCTGCGACTGGATCAGGATGCGCGTGACGCTCGCCTGGCCGACGAGCCACACGCTGATCACCAGCACGCGGCCGACCGGCGCCGAATGCGCGGCGAGATCGGCGCCGACCCACAGCGTGAGGAACGGCGCGAGCGCGAAGATCGCGACGATGCCGACCGGCGTGAATACGCCGTTCAGGAATTCGAGCGACTGGCGCGCGAGGGTATCCGCATGATCGCGGCCGACCGCCGACAGCCGCGGGAACAGCGTGCGCACCAGCGCGTTCGGCAGCATGTTCAACCTTGTGACGAGGTTCTGCGGCACCGTGTAGTAGGTGACGAATTTCGCGCCCATGCCGGCGCCGAGCATCACGCGGTCGAGCGTGTCGGCGATCATGCTGGTCGTGCTCGCGATCAGCATCCAGCCGCCGAAGTTGAACAGCCCTTTCGCGGTGCCCCACTGCGGCGGATCGATGCGGCGGATGCCGAGCACCTTGATGCTGGCCTGCCCGAGCATCACCGCCGCGATCAGCCGCGCGACGACGGCCGCGGCGAGCACCGTCTGCAGGTTCGGCGCGATCCACCACGCGGCGGCGAGCGGCAGCAGCTGGAACAGGAACGTGCCGATCGTCTGGTTCGTGTTGAACACGCCGAACCGTTCGGCGCCGTTGATCGCGCCGGCGAACACCCACGACACGTTCGCGAGCGGAATCGCGAGCGCGAGCCACGGCAGCGCGAGATACACCTCGTGCTGCATCGCGGCCGACACCTTCGTGAAATACGCGGTGTAGACGAACGCGCCGAAATAGATCAGCAGTCCGCCCGCGATGCCGGTGCCGAGATTCAGCCAGAACGCGCTCCAGAACACGCGTGCGCTTTCGTCGGCGTTGCCGCTCGCGAGCGCCTTCGAGATGTGGTTCTGCGCGGCCATGCTCATCCCGAGATCGAGGATCCCGAAATAGCCGATCAGCGTCCACACGAGGCTTACGACGCCATAGCGTTCGACGCCGAGCGCGTGGATGTACGCGGGCACGGTCACCAGCGACACGAAGGTCGGCAGGATCAGCCCGATGAAGTTGATCGAAACGTTCTTGAGTATGCCTTTGTCCATGCTTTAGCCCATGGGCCCGTTAAGGTTTCCAGCGGTACATGAGCACCTTGCCGCGCGCGTCTTCCTCGACGAACACCAGGTACTCGCCGTTCTCGCGCCGGAACGCGCTGATGCCGAACGGCACGTCGACCCAGCCCGACGCCTTGCCGACCTCGGCGCCCGGGCTCATCACGCCGACTTCCTTGCCGGCTTCCTTGTCGTACACGTGGATCTTGCCGACCGGCTCCACCGTGAAGATGTAGCGGCCCTCGACCGTGATCCCGATCAGGTCGAAGATCGGCTTCGCATCGAGCTTCCACGGCAGCGCCACCTGGTAGCGCGCGACCGGCGAGCCCGTCGACCACTTGTCGAAGCGGATCAGCACGCGCCCCACTTCCTTGTTGATGCCCGGCTGCGGCGGCGCATCGGCCGTGTAGCCGGTCACGTACAGCGTGTCGGTCTGCGGCTCGTAGATCGCGCGGCGCAACTGCGTGAACGGCTGCGGCATCGGGTAGGTCGTGACCTTGTCGTACGAATAGATCGGGTTGCCGGCCTTGTCGACGCCGCCGTACTGGAAGCGGTGGATGCCGCGCACGTCGCTCGTGCGCCAGATGTCGCCCTTCGTGTCGACCCACCAGCCCCAGCCGCCCGCCTTCGCCTTGCCCGTCGTGTTGATCTCGGACTCGTCGGCATCGATCCGGCCGTTGCCGTTCGCGTCGCGCCACAGCCAGTCGCCGCCCGGCGGCTTGTTCGGCACCTTGTCGACCGGCCGCGCGCGGCCCGCGATCAGGCCCGACGGAATCGCAACCTCGCCGTCGCGCTTCGCGTCGAAGCGGTAGATCTTCAGGTGATCGGCGTACATGTCGGTCAGGTACAGGAACGTGCGGCCGTCGACGCGCCGCGCGATCGGCATGCCCGGATACTGGTCCGTGTGGAACACCGGGTCGTCCGGATACTTGAAGCGGTTCGACAGGAAGCCGACGTATTTCCAGTCCTGGCCCGGCGGCTTCGACAGGTCGAGCTCGAAGCGCTTGTTGCCCGTGTACACGCTGTTCGGCCGCGCGGGATCGAGCCACGCGCCGTCGACGAACAGCAGCCCCTGCACCTGCCAGCGCAGCTTGCCGTCCGGCGTGTAGCTCTCCAGCACCGCGCCGAGCCCGGCGCCGATCGTGTCGTGGCGCGGCCCGATCCCGTTCATCGATACATAGATGTTGCCCGCGCGGTCGACGCCGACGCCGGTCAGCCCGTTGAAACGCTGCGGCCCCGGCCGGCCCGGCACCGGGCCCGCGAAGATGCCCCCGCGTTCGCCGAGCGTGCCCGACGGCGCATAGCCGTTGCCGCCTTTCGAGAAGATCAGGATCTGCTGGCGCGGCCCGTTGTCCGCGACGAGCACGCGCCCTTTCGCGTCGACCGCCACGTCCACCGCGTCGGTGCCTTCCGGCAGCGCCGGCGCGTCGTCGAGCTTGCGGCCGTCGGCCCGCACGTGCACGAGATGCGCGGGCCCACCCAGCGTATCGGTCAGCAGCCACAGCGTGCCGTCGCCGGCGAGCGCGATGCGGCCCGGCTCGTGCGCGCTCCACGTGCCCTTCTGCTGCATCGTCTCCGCGTCGTACACATCCACCACGTCGCGCGACGGATTGGTCGCGAACAGCGTCTTGTCGTCGGCCGCGAGGCCGCCCACTTCCGCCTTCGCCTCACCCACTTCCGAGCGTGCGGGCGCCGGCACCTCGTTCATCATCATGAAGCTGGCGGCCATCCGTGCGCGGCCGGTATCGGCACGCCCGCCCGGCGCGACCTGCGGCGCCGCGCGAAACGGCGCGGGCTGCTTCATGTCGCCGATCGTGCGCCGCGAGATGCCGAACCATTGCTTGCCCTTGTCCGGCCAGATGCCGGGCGACTGCAGGTGGCCGCGCTCGTTGCCGACGCCGATCGCGACATACGCGTACTTGCCGTTCACCGCGATCGCGCTGCCGCCGAGATTGCCCCAGCCGTGCGTGCCGCCGGCGAAGCCGAGCATCTTCCCGTCCTGGTAGACGCTCGCCTCGGCGCCGCTCTCGTCCCACGGCGCATTCGTATACACCTTGCCCTCGGGCGTCACCGCGATCGCGCGGATGTCGATCTGCGTCCATGTGCCATCGCCATAGCCGAACGTGTTGCCGATCCACGAGGTCGTCGCGGGCAACACCGTTTCGGCCGGCGCGGCGCTCGTCAGCAGCACCGCGCATACCGTCATGCCAACCAGAATCAGACGTCGCAATGCGCTTCTCCAGACTCGATGCAACAGCGACCGGCGCCGCCACGGATCGCCCGCGGCCGCGCCCTGTCGCTAAATGGGTTTCAAACGTCGCGATGCAGGTTACAAGCAAAAATAATCACAAGAAATTTGGAAATATTTGGGGATGTTTCTGCCTGAAATATCGAGCCGGAACAGCGAATAAATGACGCCCAAAAACGGCAATAACGACCGCCTCTCCCGCGCCGCCACGTAGAAAATTCCGCTCTGCGCCGCCTGGCGAGCCCGTCCGGGCGCCAACCTTTCATGCCGTGATCGTAATAATCGGCATTTGCCTATTTATCGCCCGCTAACCGACGCGCGTTTTTTTACCGATTTCTTTTCCCTAGAATCGGTTTCGATTCCATATTCGATTTAAAGGCATGCAATACGTACACGCATTGGATGCGGGTCGTGAAGGAGCCGCGCGATGACGGCCCTGGCGCGCCCCGCCGACCTCGCCCCGCCGCAACACGGCCGGATCGTGCAGCTCGACGGGCTGCGCGCGATCGCCGTGGGCGCCGTATTCCTGCAGCACGCACTGAAGGCGCCGCTGTGGATGGGTGTCGATCTGTTCTTCGTGCTGAGCGGCCTGCTGATCACCGGCATCCTGCTCGATCGCAAGGCGCGCGGGCAGTCGTACTTCAGCCACTTCTACGCACGTCGCGTACGGCGCATCCTGCCGCCGTACGTGCTGCTGCTGCTGGTGTCGACGCTGCTGTTCGGCTCGAGCTGGCTGCCGCACTGGCCGTGGTTCGCGTTTTTCTCGACCAATATCGGGCTGTCGCTCGGCAGCATCGGCCATGACAGCCTGAACGTGCTGTGGTCGCTCGCGGTCGAGGAGCAGTTCTACATCTTCTGGCCGTTCGTCGTGCTGTGGTGCTCGGAGCGCGCGCTGCTGTGGGTCGCCGCCGCGCTGATCGTCGCGGCGCCGGTGCTGCGCGCGATCGCGACGCCGTGGTTCGATTCGTTCTGGCCGATCTACTACCTGACGCCGTTCCGGATGGACCTGCTCGCAGCCGGCGCGTTGCTCGCGATCGTGCTGCGCCGCGACCGGCGCGCGCTGGAGCCGTTCTATCCGCTCGCGATCGTCGGCGCGCTCGTGTCGCTCGCGATCCTCGGCTGGCTGCACCTGTCGTTCCCGCGCTTTCGCGCCGCGAACACGCCGCTGTCGAACGCAGCGCTCTACAGCATCTCGCTGCTGCTGTGCACGTCGATCGTCGTGATCGCGCTGCGCGGCCGCGGCCTCGTTCAGCGCGTGCTGACGAACCCGATGCTCGTCTACGTCGGCACCGTCAGCTACACCGTCTACCTGATCCACCTGAGCGTGCTGTACGCGCTGTGGCCGCTGCATCTGAACCGCTTCGTCACGGCCGTGCTCGCGCTCGCGATCACGCTCGCTTACGCGACCCTGAGCTGGTACGGCTTCGAACGGCGCCTGACACGCGGGCCGGCGCGCCGCGCGGTGCCGGCTGCCGCCGGCACGACCGCCTGAATTTCATCATCCATCGCTTCTACCAGGACAACGCCATGAGCCAAACGCGTAAAAAGGCCATCATCACCGGAATTTCGGGGCAAGACGGTGCGTACCTGACCAAACTGCTGCTCGACAAAGGCTACGAAGTCACCGGCACCTACCGCCGCACCAGCTCGGTGAACTTCTGGCGTATCGCCGAGCTTGGCGTCGACACGCACCCGAACCTGACGCTCGTCGAGCACGACCTGACCGACGCGGGCTCGAGCCTGCGCCTGCTCGAACGCACGCAGCCGGACGAGCTCTACAACCTGGCCGCGCAAAGCTTCGTCGGCGTGTCGTTCGACCAGCCGGCGACGACCGCCGAAGTGACCGGCATCGGCCCGCTGAACCTGCTCGAGGCGATTCGCGTCGTGAGCCCGAAGACGCGCTTCTACCAGGCGTCGACGTCCGAGATGTTCGGCAAGGTACAGGCCATTCCGCAAACGGAAACCACCGCGTTCTATCCGCGCAGCCCGTACGGCGTCGCGAAGCTGTACGCGCACTGGATGACCGTGAACTATCGCGAATCGTATGGCCTGTTCGGCAGCAGCGGGATCCTGTTCAACCACGAATCGCCGCTGCGCGGCCGCGAATTCGTCACGCGCAAGATCACCGACACGATCGCGAAGATCAAGCTGGGCAAGGCGACCAAGCTCGAGCTCGGCAATCTCGACGCGAAGCGCGACTGGGGCTTCGCGCTCGAATACGTCGAAGGCATGTGGCGCATGCTGCAGGCCGACGAGCCCGACACCTACGTGCTGGCGACCAACCGCACCGAAACCGTGCGCGACTTCGTGCGGATGGCGTTCGCGGCGGCCGGCTACCAGATCGAATGGACCGGCAAGGGCGAGCAGGAGCGCGGCCTCGATGCCGCGACCGGCAACGTGCTCGTCGAAGTGAACCCGAAGTTCTACCGCCCGGCCGAAGTCGACCTGCTGATCGGCTGCGCGGACAAGGCGAAAAGCAAACTGGGCTGGGCACCGAAGACGACGCTCGAACAACTTTGCCAGATGATGGTCGAAGCGGATTTGACGCGGAACCAACACCATGACACGTTCTGAAACCGGGCGTCCGTCGCGCCGTGCATTCGTCACGGGCCTGACGGGCTTCACCGGTCGCTACATGGCCGAACGCCTGCAGGCGGCCGGCTATGACGTCTGGGGCACGGTCGCGCCCGGCACGCCCCGCCCCGCCGATCCGGCGTTCGCACACTGCACGCTGCTGCCCGCCGACCTGCTCGACGCGGAGGCCATGCGCGCGGCCGCGGCCGATGCGCGCCCCGACGCGGTCGTGCATCTCGCCGCGCGTGCGCACGTCGCGCAGGACGAGCCGTCGCAAACCTACGCAGTCAACATCGTCGGCACGCGCAACCTGCTGGCGGCGCTCGCCGGCCTCGACCGCCGTCCGTCGGCGGTGCTGCTGGCCAGCAGTGCGAACGTCTACGGCAATTCGACGGCCGGCGTGCTCGACGAAACCGTCGCGCCTGCCCCGGCGAACGACTACGCGGTCAGCAAGCTCGCGATGGAATATGCGGCGAAGCTCTGGGCCGACCGGCTGCCGATCGTGATCGCGCGGCCGTTCAACTACACGGGTGTCGGCCAGAGCGATGCCTATTTGCTGCCGAAGCTCGTCGCGCACTATGCGAGCAACGCGCCGCGGATCTCCCTCGGCAACCTCGACGTGAGCCGCGATTTCTCCGACGTACGCGACGTGACGGCCGCCTATTTGAAGCTCATCGAAGCCGCGCCGGCCGGCGAGACGTTCAACGTCTGCTCGGAGCGCGCGTATTCGCTGAAGGAAGTGCTCGCGATGCTGTCGCGCATCGCCGGTTACGTGATCGACGTGACGATCGACCCGCGCTTCGTGCGGCACAACGAAGTGAAAAGCCTGAGCGGGTCGCGCGACAAGCTGCGGCGCGCGGTGGGCGAATTGCCGGTCACGCCGCTCGACGAAACGCTGCGCTGGATGGTGGACGCGATGCGTGCCGCACCGCCCGGGCACACCGCTGGCTGAACGTTGGCGAAACGCACGCGACGGCATACGCCGAATCGGCATAGGGGACGACCATGAGGCCGTACCCCTGCCACACCACCCGGCATGCGGGTCCGCACCGGGCGGTTCGGGAAGTTGAGGTTATGAGAGTCGGGGCACACCCAGCCGGTCGAAGTACGCG